>AUXO018521528.1_pt1 | contig 23511 bp, 21 predicted proteins | sample 768731 | NCBI WGS metagenome assembly AUXO01 (sample SAMN02715735, study PRJNA202380) | gut metagenome | biome: sheep rumen | host: Ovis aries | place: New Zealand: Palmerston North | reverse complement strand
GATATGGAAGCAATTATGCCTATTGCAAAGAAGTACAATCTGAAAGTTATTGAAGATGCAACAGAAGCGCTGGGAACATGTTACTCTGATGGGAAATATAAAGGGAAATATGCAGGCACAATTGGCGATTTTGGATGCTATAGTTTTAATGGCAATAAGATAATTACGACAGGCGGCGGAGGAGCATTAACGTCAACCGATGCGAAAACTGTTGACCATCTCCGATTCTTATCTACGCAGGCGAAGACAGATCCATACTTTTATGTTCACGACGAGATAGGATATAATTATAGAATGACAAATGTTCAAGCGGCTCTCGGAGTTGCTCAATTAGAAGAACTGACGGAGTTCATTAAGAGAAAAAATGATAATTATGAATTATATAAAAGAGAATTTGAAGGATTCGAGCTTGCAAAGCTGATGCCGTTTAGGAGCAATATTCATTCTAACAAATGGCTCTATAGTCTGCTAGTCGATAGAAAGCATGTCAAAAATGATATGAGAGAAATAATTGCTTCATTAGATAAAAAGGGTATCCAAGCTCGCGTGATATGGGGGCTGATAAGTAATCAATTGCCGTATAGAGAATATGAAGCATATAGAATTGAAAAGGCTTCGTATTATGCTGAAAGCGTATTGAATATCCCATGTAGCACGCAGATTACTGTGGATGAGATAAAGTATGTGTCTGCTGAGATAAAGCAAGTTCTTCAAGGAGTGTGGTAATGGATAATATGAGTAATATAATTTGGGTATTATAAGAACGAGTGCACAGAGAAAACCGCAAAATATAAAGCGGGAATTCGCAGGAATTATGCAAAAATAGACTTTATAATTTGACATTTGCAAAAAATAAGCATATAATTAATTTTGTTGAGGAGGTTAATTATATGCTTATTCAGTTTTCGGTTAAAAACTATATGTCTTTTAAGGATGAGGTGATTCTGGGATTAAATCCGTCTAATGATGATGAGCACCCTGAAAACGTTATTAACAAAAATGGTTATAGCGCGATTAATGGTCTTGCAATATATGGTGCTAATGCATCCGGTAAGACTAGTTTATTCAAAGCAATGACCGTGGCGCTTGTAACAATTAAGAATTCTAATATCACACAGGTTAATCAGCCGATTAATGGTATAGAGCCTTTTAAATTTGATGAGTTGAGGGTGAGTGAACCATCAGGATTTGAATTTGTATTTGTTGCAGATGATAATAAAAAATATGTCTATGGATTTTCTTGTGACAAGACAAGGGTTTATGAGGAATATTTGTATCAATATAATAGTAAAAAACCATCTATGATTTTTGAGAGAATAGATGAGAAATATGAGTTCAAGGCGCAAAAAAAACTGCTTGAGCCACTTGTGAGATTTAATACACCCAATAAGCTCTTTTTATCAACAGCTACTAATTGGAATACGGAGTGTACGACTATTCCATATAAATGGTTGGCGGAGAGAATGGTAACATTTACTGATACACAAACCCTAACAGATTATTCGCTTAATTTATACAAAAGCAACAGTCAAAAAGAATATATATCATTTACTGAAGATTTGCTTCAAGCGGCCGATATTAATATTTCAAAGTTAAATATTAATATAAAGAAAATGAAAATCAATATGGTTGATGAACAAGCAATACGGCAGGTGTTGCCGGGGGTCGTTCCACATGAAGTAGAGCAGATGGAAGTAATAACGGAGCATAATATAACTAATGGTAAGAATCACATTCAATATAATCTAGGATTGGGTGAGGAATCGCTAGGGACTAATCAACTGTTTATTCTTGGACCGTTTCTTAAGGATGCATTAGAAAATGGATCAACAGTTGTAATTGATGAGATTGACAAAAGTCTGCACACATTTATAGTAAAGCATATTATTAATATGTTTAGAAATAAGAAGATTAATAAGTCCGGTGCACAGTTGATATTTACAACGCATGCTACACCTTTGTTATCATTATCGACATTTAGACGTGATCAAATTTACTTTACAGAAAAGAATAATGAAACAGGTGTATCTGACTTATATTCATTAGATGAATTTTCTGTAAGAAAAACAGAGAATATAGAGAAAGGATACTTGCTTGGACGTTATGGTGCGATACCGTACATTATGGGAGAAGAGTTATAGTGAAAAACCGCAGGCTAAAAACAAAGGATAGAGGAACAAAGAATCGTAAAAAGAAGGCCGTATATCTAATAGTGGCTGAAGGCAAAAATAAGACAGAAAAGACTTATTTTGTAAAATTTATTGGTCGTGATAAGCAGTATAATATTCATTTTGTTAATGCAGGTTATAATACTGATGCAGAATCTTTATTAAAAAGAATTACTAATGAATGGGATAAGCAGGAATTGGATAGTGATTTGGGTGATAAAGGCTTTATTGTACTGGACATTGATAATGATGAGTTCAAGGCTAATAAGATAAGAGAACTAATAGCGGACAATAACAATGAGGCGATTCAATTTGTGGTTTCTAATCCATCATTTGAAATTTGGTTTTTAGAGCATTTTACATATACAACTAAATTCTTTGCTGATGGAAAGGCCGTTATAGCTGAGTTGGAGAAGTATATTGATAATTACGATAAAGGAACAGACTATTATTCTATGCTAGAGCCAAAAACAAAAGATGCGCTTAAAAATGTAACTAAATTAACAGACACATATATTGGAAGGATGTGGCCATCTGTAGATTGTAACCCCAGGACAGATGTAAATGAGCTTGTTGAAATACTAATAGATGAGCATGTGGGAAATGGTTCATCGGGAAATATTATGAAAAGAATTGAGAGGCAAACATGAAAAGCGGATTTGAGAGATGTTCTTTTTTTAGAATTGTTTGAAGCTGATGACACTAAGTGGATTAGTGAAGAAAATAAGTATTTAGACGGATAGGAGATGGAAGGGAGTATGATGACGAATGGTATAAATATTAACTTGGACGTGAAAATTGATTCAAAAGATATTAAAGAAGGGTTTCTTGCACTTCTTAATAAGCTTTGTAGCGGGGTTTCTTCTGTTACGAGATGGCTTATTGATTTGTGGCAAAGAAGTCCAAAGCGATTAGCTGTTGACGAGTATATTTCTGATATAGAAAACAACACAGAACTTGATGCTGCGTCGAAAGCGGTGCTTATGTATAACGCCGGTAGAGATATCAAACGTATGGCAAATGTTATGTCAATCTGTAATAAGGCAAGTGAAAAGTTGCTAGACTTAACTAATATTGATAAGGTTTCGCAAGATTGGGTAGACGCATTCGTAGGGTATGCTGAAAACATATCCAGCGAAGAGTTGCAAGAAATATGGAGCGTTATACTTTCTAGAGAATGTAATGAGCCTGGTAGTATACCTAGAGCATTACTTAGTACATTGTATATGATGGAGAAACAAGAAGCGGAAGACTTTCAGAATCTTATGAGGTTTTGCGTTAGAATAAGGGAATCGGTGCATCCTATTATTGCACATAATCGAATTGACGATTATTACAATGAATACGGTCTGGGATCAAAGGCAATAAATAGATTAGAAACTTTAGGGCTTATAAACTATGATAGAAATGAGATGCAGGGTACAGGTATAATGGTGGCTTCTGGAGAGGTAATAGAATATTTTGATAACGCAATAAGGATGGATGAGATTATTGAGTTTGATGATGCTGATAGTAATGGGGAGATTTGTATAAGCTGTGGTTCCGTTGAGTTGTCATATATAGGAGAAGCGTTGAGGTGTATTGTGGTTTCAGATAAGGTAGATGGATTTTTAGAAGATATTGTAATCCCACATATCCAAAACCCTGTTCAACATTTAATAGATATTACGCTGGAAGCATTAGGAAAGAAATAATAGTTGCTGACAGTTATTCTAAAAACGGGATGATATGTCTTATCAATATGAGAAAAGGCTTTATTAGTAATGCTTTTAAAGCAAGTTTAATATAGATGACCATTATATGTGGGATGATTAGACTTAATTATTGCTACTATATTGCCGATATACACTATAGCATATATATTGGTGCAAACGGATTTGCGGTATAGTATGTCATCCTGAGCGCGGTGAAGGATTGAAATGCTCAATAGACAGTAATAATTATAGCTTGCACCTAATTTGCAGGCTTATTTTTATGTAAATGAAAATGCCAACTATATGTTGTGCATAGGGTTCTGTGAAGATAGAAAATCTAGTGGCTTTGTCATTTACTTATTGATGTGAAAAATGTATAATAATACTTAACTTTGCAGGAATAAAAAGATTAATGATTTATTAATGGTGATAGGTACTAATTTCTAGTTGGAATAAAGTCTAAACAGAAGGAACTTGTCAATGAATAGTGTTGAGGACATCAGTAAATTCATAGGAAAAGATAATTATTCTGTATCTGAGGCGATGCAGAAGATTAACGTTAATGCGTTTGGAATACTGTTTATTGTTGATGATAATATGTCATTGTTAGCGTGTGTTACAGATGGTGATATTAGACGACATCTTCTTGCTGGTGGACTAATGACTGATGCAGTGTCAGAAGCATCAAACAAATGCCCAAGGGTGGCAAGGAATGTTGAAGAAGCCAAGAAGTTATACCATACTAGATATTGGGTTGCTATTCCAATTATCAATAGAGAAGGAATACTAATAGATGTATTTGTTGGCAACACTGATGAAATAGAAAAATCGCATAAAGCGTTAAATATACCCGTAGTTATTAATGCCGGTGGAAAAGGCACAAGACTGGATCCTTTTACCAAGATTTTGCCAAAACCGTTAATTCCCGTGGGAGATACGCCGATTATCGAACATATTATGAAGGGGTATCAATCATATAATTGTAATGATTTTCATATAATTGTTAATTATAAAAAGGATTTAATTAAAGCTTATTTTATAGACTGTGAGACAAAGTACAAGATTACATGGTATGATGAGAAACAGCCGTTAGGAACAGGTGGGGGATTAAGACTTCTTGATAACATATTTGAGGATACATTTATTTTTTCAAATTGTGATGTAATAATCACTGCCGATTATGAGAAAATATTACAATTTCATAAAGGAAACAATAATGTAATAACTATGGTTTGCGCATACAAGAATATTAATATTCCGTATGGTGTTGTTGAAATGGGGGCAGATGGCATAATAAAAGAGATGAAGGAGAAGCCGGTGATGTCATTTTTAACCAACACCGGAGTATATATTGTAGAACCGGAAGTGATTAATGATATAGAAAAAGATGTTGCAATAGGCTTCCCTGATATTGTGAGAAGAGAAAAAGAAAAAGGGAGAAAAGTTGCCGTTTATCCGATTGCTGACAACGATTGGATGGATATGGGACAATTTTCGGAGTATGAGAAGATGTATAAGAAAATATATAATGATTGTGAAGTGTAAGAAAATAAGTTGTGTATAATAGATAGGAGAGATTCGGTGAAAAATATTTTAATTATTGGATTAGGGTCCATGGGGAAAAGGCGTATTCGTTGTTTGCTTAATATGGGCTTTGGTAAGGACAATATTATAGGTTTTGATATGCGTGAAGACAGACTCAATGAAGCGAAGGAATTATATGGCATTCATATTGAAAGTGATGAACAGACAATCAATTATGATGACATTAAAGCCGTAATAGTATCGCTTCCACCCGATAAGCATTTTGTTGGAGCAAAAATGGCTATTGATCACAATTTGCCGGTGTTTATTGAAGCAAGTGTAGTGTTAAATGATGTAATTGATATAAAAGAATATAATAATAACAAAGTCTTTATTGCCCCATCGTATACTATGTCATTTCATCCAATGATTAAAGTAATACGTGAAATAGTTATTACAAAAAAATATGGTGGGGTTACCAATTTTACATATCATTGTGGACAATATCTTCCTGATTGGCATCCGTGGGAGGACGTTAAAAGTTTTTATGTTGGAAAGCGTGAGACTGGAGGCGCGAGAGAAATTGTTCCATTTGAACTTACATGGATAACACATCTTTTAGGCTTTCCTAAAGAGATAAAAGGTTATTTTCGCAGGACAATGGATGTTGGAGCCGATATTGAGGATACATATTCTTGTAATATGATTTTTGATAATTGTGTGGGTAGTATGATAGTAGATGTGACTTCAAGATATGCTATTCGTCATTTGATTCTTAATATGGAACATGGACAGATTCAGTGGAGTTGGGATGAAAAAGAAGTGAGGCTTTATGATGCGCGAAATAAAAACTGGATTCATATTAAACAGTCAGAGACCAGTAATCAGACAGGATATAATGTAAATATTAATGAGAATATGTATGTAGAGGAACTCTCAACATTTTTTGCAGGAATTGAAGATAATAGTGAGTATTATAATAGTATTGACAAAGACATTAAAGTACTTGAGATCTTAAAGTCCATTGAGGATACAGATGGTGGTTTTGATAGATAATTAGGGAGTAAAAATGCGGTTGGAAAGTGATGAATTAATTTTCGAAGAGTTTTCTGATAAAGATGATGTATTTGATTCGTATTGTGAATGCCTTCGGGATTATGAAAATGTGAAAATGATAGGGCGTCACGAATATCTACTCTCAACAGATATAAGCGAAATTAAAGAATACGTATATTCTTTAAATCGAAGTTCGAATGACAGCTTCTTTGCCGTAAAACATAAGATAAAGGGGGGGGGAGTGTTTATAGGCACTCTAAAAATAGGTCACATCAATTGGCGAATTGGAACAGGGGATCTTGGCATCATGATTGGCAATAAAGAATATCGTGGAAAAGGTTTGTCAGAGAAAATTTGTAAGATGGGTCTTGAATACGCATTCCATATACTTGGGCTTCGGCGAATGTCCTGTGGATGCTATGAGAAAAATATCCCGATGTGTAGATGTTTTGAAAAGATAGGCTTCAAAAAAATAGGTGTAGAACGTGAGAATGTAACATTTGAAGGTGAATATTGCAATCATGTTCTATATGATATGTTGAGAACAGAATGGGAGGAACTGAATAATGTCGCAGAATGAAGTATATGCAGAAAAAGCGCATCGCTTGATTCCTGGAGGCGCCCATACATACAGTAGGACGGATGAAACTTTTGCATGGAATGCCCCTAAGGTAATAGAAAAAGGAAAGGGAGCGTACTGTTGGGATGTTGATGGCAATAAATGGCTTGATTTCAGTATGGCGTGTCGTTCTGTTACTGTTGGTTATAATTATGAGCGTATTTCGCAGGCGGCGATAGCACAGATTTTAAATGGAAATACTGCTACGAAAGCATCCAAAATAGAGATTGAAGCTGCGGAACTTATGATAGATCTCATTCCTTGGGTAGATATGGTTAAGTTCGCAAAGAACGGATCAACAGTTACTTCAGCGGCTACAAAGCTTGCACGGGCGTATACCGGAAAGAAGTATATTTTAAGGTGCCGTGAGCATTCATTTTTCTCATATGATGACTGGTTTATAGGAGATACTGTTTGTACTAGAGGTATTCCGGAAGAGATTAGTAATTTAACTCTTCAATTCAGCTATAATGATATTTCTTCAGTTAAGAAAGCTTTTGAAGAACATAAAGATGAGATTGCCTGCATGATTCTTGAGCCGGTAGAGTTTGAGGAACCCAAGGATGAATTCCTTCAGAAAGCAAAAGATATATGTCACAAGAATGGGGCGGTATTTATTCTTGATGAGATGATTAGCGGATTCCGCTGGCATTTGCTCGGTGCAAGTAAATACTATGGTGTAGAACCTGATCTCGTAACCTATGGAAAGGGAATGGCTAATGGATTCTCAGTGGCTGCACTTGGTGGTAAGAGAGAGATCATGGAACTAGGAGGCATTGAAAAAGAGGGAGAAGAAAGGGTATTCCTTGTGTCGACAACCCATGGCGCAGAGATGAGTGCACTTGGAGCCTTTGTAGAGACGATGAAGGTATACCAAGAGTTAAATGTAGTTGATAGACTTTGGGACACGGGCAGACAGATACAAGATGGTATCAGGGACATAACTATAGAATTGGGGATTCAGGATAAGGTTTATACAGAAGGCGCAGCTTGTTCATTTAACATCGCAACACTTGATATTGATGGGAAGCCTTCTAGTGCGTATAGGACATTGCTGTTCCAGGAGATGGCGAAGAAGGGGATATTGATGAATTCTATGTCCTTGTGCTATGAGCATGGGGCTAAAGAAATTGAAATAGCTCTTGATGCATTTAGGAGTTCATTGAGAGTATACAGGAATGCCCTTGAATGTGGTATCAATGCTTATTTACAGGGGCCCGTAATAAAGGCAGTATTCCGCAAATACAACTAAGAATTGTTTAGGAATCAGAGAATGATGGAAAATAGGAAATACAAGATTGCAGTTGCAACTACAACAAGAGCGGAGTATGGATTACTGAGTCCTTTAATCCGAAGGATTATGAGTGATGAAGACCTAGAATTGAAACTGCTTGTTTCAGGTACACATCTTTCAAAACAACATGGTTATACCATAGACGAAATAATAGAAGACGGTATACCTATTGCACATAAAATTCCCATTATGGTAGAGGGGAATGATTCATATGCAGTTTCAGCAACCATGGCGAATGCAATCGTGAAATTTGCTGAATGCTTGAGAGATGACAGACCGGATCTGCTTTTTGTTTCTGGAGATAGAACAGAGATGCTCGGAATTGCATGTGCAGCAATGAATGAGCGGATTCCCATGGCACATTATAGCGGAGGAGAAGTGACAGAAGGCGCAGTAGATGATTGTGTTAGACATTCATTATCCAAGATGAGTTATTTGCACTTCACATCGACCGAAGCATATCGAAAGAGGGTCATCCAGTTGGGAGAAGCGCCGGAACGTGTTTTCAATGTTGGTGCTCTTGGAATGGAAAATATTATATATGCGCCGCTTATGAATGAAAATGAGATTAGAAGGGAGTGTCATATTCCGGTAGGAATGGAGTATGCTGTAGTGACTTTTCATCCCGTTACACTGGAGGGACATACGGCGGAGGAACAGGCGCATCTTCTCTGTAATGTAATGGATAGGAAATCGGAGAATTTTTATCTGATGACCAAAGCAAATGCAGATGTTGGAGGGGATGTAGTTAACCGTATACTGGAGGACTATGCGAAGAGCCACGTAGAAGCCAGATTGATGGATTCCTTGGGTATGGTCAGATATCTTAGTGCAGTAAAATATGCGTCATTTGTTCTTGGTAATTCGTCAAGTGGTATGGTAGAAGCACCTATATTAGGTACACCAACAGTAAATATTGGAGATCGCCAAAAAGGCAGAATTGTATCAGAAACTGTAATCAATTGCGAACCAGTCATGGGTAAGATACTAGCTGCTATAGAGCAAGCAAAGAAAATGACACATATCCCCACTCAAATATATGGTGATGGAACAGCATCAAAAGAGATAGTGTATGTTATAAAAGATATTCTAAAAAGTGGAATCATCAATCTAAAGAAGGGGTTTTATGAGGGAAACTTCTAAAATATTTAAGAGAATGTCGGAATTGAATGCCATTACCTCGCGGATGGATATGCATATGCATACAACATGGACTGATGGGAAGGCATCCATGCGGGAAATGCTTGACAGAGCGGAATCAAATGGTCTTACAAGCGTTGCCGTTACTGATCATATCCGACAGGTCTCAGATTATTATACAGATTATTTGGAGGAACTGGAAACATGCCGAGGAGCGTACAGTTTTGCATTGTTTAGCGGATTTGAGGCAAAGATTAATAGTATAGAGGGTACCATTGACATTCCTACACAGGCATCAAACACAGCGGATATTATAATAGCAAGCGTGCACAGGATTCCGCTGGATGGAACATTAGGGTATCCCAAAGACATCTCTTCTGACAGGTTGGCATTGTTGGAAAAGCAGCTATGTCTCACTGCCATTGATAATCAAGGAAAAGAGGATGCTACAACGTCCAGGATAAATGTAATTGGACATTGTGGTGGCATGTCAATTTCCACATATGGCACATTCCCGAATGAATATTTTGAGGATGTGATAAAGGCATGCAAAAAAAATGACGTGGCATTTGAGTTTAATTATAAATATCATTATAGATTTGAAGATGAGATAAAAGCGTTGTTATTACAATATGATCCTTTTGTATCTGTTGGATCGGATGCTCATGAGATTGAGAAAATATCAAACAGGAGTTTTGTAGATGGGTAAGTACAGGATATTGGTCACCGGGACAGGATCTCTCATAGGGCAGGCCATAATCAAGTCCATTCAAAAAAGTAGCATAAAGGAAAATCTTAAACTGATTGGTTGTGACTATTTTGAGAATACTGTGGGAAGCTATTGGTGTGATAAGAATTATATTTTGCCCGACTTGTTAAAGGCGGAAGAGGTAGGGAATTGGAAGGACAGCATATATAAGATTATCAAGAGAGAGAATATAGATGCTGTATTTATTGGTGTTGACTTTGAACTGTTATATTTTGCTGACATGAAAAGCGACATTAAGGAAAAGTACGGCTGTACTGTTATGGTCTCTGACAGCAGAGTAATCAGGATTGGTAACGATAAGTATCTTACATACAATTTTTTGAAAGAAAACGGCTTAAATGCTCCGGATACAGTTCTTATGGATGATTGGGATGGTAAGGACTTGAATTATCCAATTATAATTAAGCCGAGGGATGGAGCAAGAAGTAGAGGTGTAGAATTGATAAAAGACACGGATACCTTGCTTGAAAGACAAGAAACGCTGAGGGGAAAAGGATTCGTCGTGCAGAAAGCAGTTGGTAATATGGAAGCCGAATATACATGCGGTTTGCTGTACTGGGATAATGAATTCAAAAATAGTATTGTACTAAAGCGTATCTTAAAAGATGGAAATACTGCCATGGCTGAGTATAATGAGAATAAAGAGGAAAATATTGTCGAATATATTCGCCGAATAGGGGACAAGTTGCTTCCGTTTGGAAGTTGTAATCTGCAATTGAGGACAGACGAAAACGGCAAGCCATTTCTTTTCGAGATTAACCCGAGATTTTCCGGAACTACATATATGAGAGCGTTGTTTGGTTATAATGAGGTTGAATATGTAATCTCTAAGGCAATAGGGTTAGAACCAGTTGCGATGTCTCCAAAATCGGGAAAGGTATACAGATATTACGAGGAAAGGTTGGTAGGCAAATGAAGGTGCTGATTACAGGAGCCCGTGGCTTTGTAGGTAAGCATCTTACAGAGTATTTGGGGGTAGATAATGAGATATTGGCAACAGCGAGGCGGAAAGATTTAGACAATATAGAATATTTGGATTTGTCAAGCGATAAAAGTGTGACTTCATTTATTGAGAGCCATGTTAATGATGACATAGAGGCTGTAGTTCATACTGCGACAGTGTTTGCTGATGCGCAGATGACATTTGATGAGCAGATGCAGGTATATGAGCAGAATGTGGGTATTGCTCGTAATATGGTCAAATTGATACAGGGAATAGGAATAAAGGTTCTTATAAATCTTTCAACTATGGCAGTATATCCTAATGAAGACGGGGAATACTCAGAGAAATCAGAAGTGAGAATGTCTGTTAATTCGGAATGTTTTTATGGCTTATCAAAGTTTGTGGCTGAAAATATATTTAGTTTTGCATTAAGTAAGGATGTGAGAATAGCCCACCTGCGTCTTGCTCAGATTTATGGAAGAGGCATGAGGAATGATAGGATTATACCGATTATGATTGACGGAATAAAAAGCGATAATAAGATAGTAGTGTATGGAGAGGGTGAGAGGACGAGTAATTTCGTTCCTGTTGAAAAGGTCTGCAAAGTAATAATGACCGTTCTTGCAGATGCTAGTATTCAAGGGATATATAATATCGGAGATGAGAATATCTCTTATTTAGAACTGGCAATGAAAATAAAAGAAAAGTATGGTAATAAGGATACGCAGATTGTTCTAGAGGAGCAGGGCTCAAGGGCAAGATTTGTCTTAAATACGGATAAGTGGGATAAACTTTTTAGTTTTAGATATGGAATATAATTATATAATTTTTGAAGATCAAAGCATTAAAGGAGTTTGTAGAGGGATGCGTTGGTAACGATTTTGGTCTAATTCAGAGATTTGGTGTGACTATTCACAGAAAATGTCCTTGTCTTTCAAATTAAAGGCGACAGCGCGGGTTTTGGATGTCTTGTAGAAAGAAGATCATAACTGATTAGACTGTTAGATAAAGGATATGGGATAGAGATAATACTTGCGATAAAATACTGATAAACTTTAAGGAGAGGTAAAAAAATGAAGAAATCAAGGAAGATGCAATATTGTACAAAATGTTTAATGCCCAGCACTAGACCTAGAATAACATTTGGGGAGGATGGTGTCTGCAATGCTTGCAACTGGGCTGAAGAAAAGAAATCTTTTGATTGGTCTCCACGCTGGAAAGAGCTAGAGGCCTTATGTGACAAGTATAGGAGTCGCAATAAGGAGCATTTTGATGTTATAGTTCCTTATTCAGGTGGGAAGGATGGGGCATATATAGCATATAAACTGAAGAATGAATTAGGCATGACCCCGTTAGTAGTGACGGTTCGCCCGCCAATGGAGGATCCTATAGGCGTACAGAATATAAGTAATTTTCTCGATCATGGATATGATCATATAATGATTACGCCTAACAGAGAAGTAGGTATGTATATCGATAAGCAGGAGTTTATCAATAGGGGGATACCTATGCATGCACACATGATGGCTGTTCAAACAGTTGTTTTTAGATGTGCAGTAACCTACAATATACCGTTTGTCATGTTTGCTGAGGAAGGGGAAACAGAGTATGGAGGTTCTTCGAAACTTAAGAATAAGTATACATATGATTTGGAGGATAGTATTAACTTTTATTTAAGTGGCTCTGATCCCACACGATATCTTGATCACTTTACTAAAAAAGAGTTATATTGGTATACCTATCCGACTAGAGAAGAACTAATGAAATTGCACCCAGAAATCTCTCATTGGAGCTATTTTGAAGATTTCGACAATTATAAACATTATGTTTTGGCTAAGGAAAAACTTGGTCTTTTGGAAAAGGAAGAGAGAAACACAGGGTCATATGAAAATTTCTCGACAACAGATACGTATATCATATGGCTTTACTTTTATTTGATGTATTTGAAGTTTGGATTTGGCAGAACAACGAATGTAGTAGGTACGGATATTCGAAGAGGGGCATTAAGCCGTAAACAAGCGGTTGAATTAGTGAAAAAATATGATGGTGAATACCCAGAAGAGTATATAGATTTCTATTTAGATTACTATAAAATGACAAGAGAGGAATTCGATGCTGTTATAGACAAATGGGCAAACAAAGAACTGTTTGTGAAGGAAAACGGAAGATGGGTTCCAACATTTGAAGTATATTGATAATCTGAGGACAAAATATGTACAAAGGAAAAAGGATTTTAGCAATTATACCCGCGCGCGGGGGTTCGAAAGGACTTGCTCGTAAAAATATAAGAGAGCTTTACGGTCATCCTTTGATTTACTGGACAATTGAAAGGGCAAAGCAGAGTAAATATATAGATTATATTTTTGTATCTACAGACAGCCAGGAAATAGCGGATGTGTGTCAAATAGAATGTGCAATTACTGTGGATGAACTTAGACCAGAAAACTTGGCGCAGGACGATACATCTTCAACAGATGTAATAAAATACACAATCGAAAAGATGGAATCTGTAGGCGAGAGGTTTAATTATATGATACTTCTTGAACCGACTTCTCCATTGCGAAAAGAAAGTGACATAGATAGTATAATTAAACTTGCTTGCGATAATCCTATTGAAGATGGAGTTATTTCATGTGGCGAAATACATATGGAGCATCCGATAGCTGCAAAAATGATAGATGATAACGGTCACTTGACTCCTTATATTGAGAAAAGATTAAAGGTATATCAGCGACAGCAAATGGATAAGGTATATTTCCCATATGGTGTAGCTTATCTTATTAAAATTGATGTATTCATGAAGGGACTTCAGCTATACACGAATAAGATTCTTCCTTATGTGATAGAACGTTGGCAAGGGTATGAAGTAGATGATATATATGATATGTTGTGTATTGAGGCAGTAATGAAACATGAGAGATTTAGAATATAATAGTCATAAGGCATTGATTATCGCAGAGGCAGGAGTAAACCATAACGGTTCATTGGATATAGCGAAGGAACTGATTGATGAAGCTAAGGCTGCCGGAGCTGATATAGTCAAATTTCAGACGGCGACATTGGATGGAGTTGTATCCAAGTTTGCATCTATGGCGGAGTATCAGAAAAACAATATAGGAAAAAACTGTAGTCAGAAGGAAATGCTTTCAAAACTGCTACTCCCATTTGACAACTTTATCATTTTATCTGATTACTGCAAGAAGGTAGGAATACAATTCTTGTCCACGCCATTTGATTTAGAAAGTATACACTTCTTGGATGGATTACAAAATATCTGGAAGATACCATCAGGAGAGATTACTAATTATCCTTACCTTGTTGAAATTGCTAAGACAGGAAAGGATATCATTCTATCTACAGGTATGAGTACATTAAAAGAAGTTGATGAATGTCTAGAAGTTTTAAGAAATAACGGGGCGACAAATATTAAACTCTTACATTGTACAACAAACTATCCAACTCAAATGAAAGATGTTAATTTGAGAGCAATGTTGACACTTCGAAACCATTGTAAATGTGATGTGGGATATTCAGATCATACTTTAGGTATAGAAATACCAATAGCTGCTGTTGCAATGGGCGCGAGAATAATAGAGAAACACTTTACATTAGATAGAAAGATGGAGGGGCCTGATCATAAAGCAAGTCTTGAACCTAATGAATTAAGGAGTATGATTGAGGCGATTCGCAATGTTGAAAATGCAATGGGGGACTATGAAAAGAAACCCGCTTGTTCAGAAAAGATAAATATTATAGCAGCAAGAAAGAGTATAGTAGCAAAAAAAACAATTAAAAAGGGTGAGTTATTTACTGAAGATAATCTAACTACAAAACGACCTGGTAATGGAGTATCACCTATGAAGTGGAAAGATGTTATAGGTATGTCAGCAGATAGAAACTATGATGTTGATGAGCTGATAGTGAATGATAGAATATGATTATAGCTTTATTAGAAACAAATATCTATTGGGAAGACAAAGAGAAGAATATAAAAAAAGTAAAAGACGATATTGAGAGAATAATGTATTCTTATGATGTAGATTTGATATGCTTGCCAGAAATGTCCTTTACTGGGTTTTCAATGAGTGTTGAAAAGACAATGGATGTGAATAATGAGACAATAGAACGAATGAAAGAATTTGCATGTAACTATAATACTGGAATAGCATTTGGATGGGTAGAAAGTAAAGGAAGTATTTTTTTGAATCATTATTCACTTGTTGATAAATCAAGAGTTCTTCTAGATTATGTTAAGATTCATCCGTTTAGTTATGGGGGCGAAGCAGATGTTTTTGCTGGTGGAGATGAATTAGGAGCTGTTAGGATGTCAGGCTTTACCGTTGCTTTTCAAATATGCTATGACTTGAGGTTTCCAGAACTGTTTCAGATTTTGTCAAAGCAAGCAGATTTGATAATTGTTCCAGCTAATTGGCCAAGTAAAAGAGAAGATCATTGGGACGTATTATTACATGCGAGAGCAATTGAGAGTCAAGTATATATTGCAGGAGTTAATTGTAAGGGTTGCATAAACGAAATGGAGTATCCTGGCAATTCTTGCTTGATCGCCCCAGATGGTAAGGACGTGGAAAGCATTGATGTCGCTACGATAAATGGAGATATAGCACGTATATATTATTTGAGTAATGACGTAAAAAAATATCGTGAAAGTTTTCCTGTAAAAAAAGACAGGAGAGAAGACTTATATAAGAGATTATACTGATTATAATAAAAGGATGAAATTTAATAAAAAAGATTTACGCGCTAAAGGATATCAACGTAAATTTGCTATAATTAAATGAAGAATAATGAAAGATGTCTGCATAAGAGAGTGTGTTCAGAGAGAGACAATACACAGTTACTATAATGTATCAAGTTTTATTTAAAAACAATAATTCTATAGTATTTATATATGGGTTTGAGGGTTGGAGAAATATGTATACCATTGTAAATGAAAAAGGGCTATTATTTCATCTTGCGTGAAAATCCCACTTTGGCGGAATTGATATTTTTTACACATCGAACATGAGGGAGAAGTGTTATGCAATATGATTTTGTTTTTGTATATGAAGTAAAGAATCGAGAACTAGAAAGTATAGTTCTTCTTAAATATGAACTAGAAAAAAGGGGATATACGGTTTCTTTAGTTGAAACATGGGAAGGGGAGATTCACTTTTTAAAGCCAGTTTCGGCTAGGGTACTTGTAGCTTTTGCCCTGTACAATAATGGAACACTTAAATATGTTAGTTCTTTTGTAAAAGACTGTCATAAATTTATTAATTTACAGTGGGAACAAATATACTCGAATGCTGACGTGAAATGTGATAATATAATGCAAAATTCTTCGTATGGAATAAAAGGTGAAGCAAAAAATGTTATACATGTAAGTTGGGGGAAAAATAATTATGATAGATTAATTCAAAAATATGGTGTCGATCCGAATAATATTATATTGGTTGGGAATATATCACTAGATTTTCTTAGAAGAGAATTTGATGAGTTTTATTTGACAAGAGAAGAATTATTGTCAAAGTACAATATTTTTCAAAAGAAAGTTTACTTGTTTATTTCAACACTTAGCTATACTAACATGCCGGAGACTATAATTAATTCAGAGTTATATCAGAATATTGGTTATGATTTAAACGAATTTGTTGAAATAAATATAAAAACTCAGAGAATATTAATAGAATGGTTTGAAAAAGAAATAAAAAAACATCCTGATATATTGCTAATATATAGGCCACATCCTTCGGAAGCAAAAAGCAGACTGTTGACATCATTTGAAAAGAAATATAGTAATTTTAGAGTTATAGGAGATTTATCAATAAAGCAATGGATACTACGAGTTGATAAAATATATACTTGGTATAGTACTACGGTTGCAGAAATATACATGGCTAATAAAGGTTGCGAAATAATAAGACCAATTCCAATACCATGGGATATAGAATTAGAAAACTATAATGAGGCTAAGATAACAAATTCCTTTAAGGTTTTTGATGAAGGATTTGAAGACTGTAATCCAGATTACCCAATTCCAGAAGAAACAATTAAAAAATTTTATTATATTGATGAAATACCGACTTATTTGAAGCTAGCTGATTGTTGTGAAAAAGTTTTTAATAGCGATCAGTATTGTCTAGATTCTCCATTGACTCAGGCAAAAGGAGTTCATAAAAGAAGTTTTTATATAAAGCGAAAGATTACTTGTTTAAAAGGAGGGATAAGTCTAGGAATGCACCGTTTTTTTGGAAAGCCTATTTCGGATAAAAAGAAAAAAAATGTTGAAGGATTGATTGAATATAAGTATGCAAAAAAAATGGCAAGTGAGAATGCTGCAACAAAAAGAGAAATAAATGAGATTTTGAAGAAAATAGATTTTTGCTTGAGAAGAAATAAATAGTAGATACTAATTTGAAAACTTAAGGATTTTGAATATATTAATAGTTTCTATTATAGTATCTATAAACTGAGATACTGTGTTAAAGTGTATTGTTTATTTGAATAGAGGATTGATTTATGTTTGAAGTGTTAGAAAAGTATAATTCGGAAATAACGGTGGGTGGAAATATTGTTTATGACAATAGGAACCTTTGGATGATTTCCGTAAACAATGACATGCTATTAAAGTTTGATTTGGATAATAAAATGTTTATTAAAGAGTATCCTATTCCAGATAAACGGGTATGGTATGGGCATTATAAAATTGCAAAATTAAATAATAAAATATTTATTCTACCATTTTTGGGGGTTAATATATATTTGTTTGATATAATTGATGAGTCGATTAAGAAAGTGACTAAAGAATCGATGGAACAGAAAGAAGAATATGCTATCGTCGAAGCAATCGATAAAAAGATAGTTGCTGTTGAACAAAGCCAAGGGCGAATAGTTGAAATTGATGAGGCTAACAATATAATCTTTATAGATGATAAACTAAAAAGAGCTTTAAGAAAACAGGGAATAGAGGATAATGTGTGCTTTTCTGAAGAGTATTTTTTGCTGAAGGGTAAGATGTTTTTGATATTAAAAGAAAGTGGTTGTTTTGTCGTTTTTGATGTAATGACATATGAGGTTAATGTACATAAACTCACAAACAATGAGAAAATCTATTCGGTTCATGGAAATGAAGACTATATTCTGTTTACAACAACAAAAAACAGTATTATTAAATGGAAAGATGGTTATATTATTGAGCAAATTGACAATGATGATTTTTTTGATGAACAGTGTGCGTTCCTAAAGCCATTTTGTACAAATGAAGTAGACTATTTGTTCCCATGGAAAAAACGATGTTATTATACCATAAAAGAGAAACAGATAACTAAATATAACCTCGACTTTGCTATTCGAGAGGATTCCTATCCGGTTGATGTTTATGACCAGTTTCAATGGATTGAAAGGCATGAGGACAAGACGCTTATACAGTCAAGAATCAATGGAGATATTTTTGTAATTGACAACTTGACCAATGAAGTAGATGTAATTAGGCTGAAGGTGCCGGATGAGAAAAGTGTTGAAATAATGAAAGGACTGATGAGTGTCAAGAAATACGTTCTTAACGAAGACGAAGTATTCTCATTAAATAGGTTTATAGAATTGGTTTAAAGTAGAATTATAACTTTCGATAGAAGTTGTGTTGTTTTAGAGGTGTACCATTGGTTTCTTTTATAATTGCAGTATATAACAATCAAAGATATCTTAGAAATGCCGTTCAAAGTGTATTAGATGAAAGTAAAGGATATGATATAGAGATTATTATTGTAGACGACGGCTCGACCGACAATACGCCCCAAATAGCAGATGATTTGGCAAAGAAAGATGACAGAATAAAAGTCATTCATCAAGAAAACCAATGGATATATGCAAGTTTTAATAATGGAATAAAAGTAGCAAAGGGAGAATATATATACATTCTTAATTCTGATGACATGCTATTTGATGGTGCAATTCAGATGCTGTTTGATGCAATAGAAAAGTATAATTATCCGGATGTAATATGGACTAAGGTTATGTGGCAGGATGTTGACGAGGATCAAAATGTGTTGAGTGAGCATGACATGAATAAGACTTTAACAACGGATACATATTTTGATTCGAAAGAGTCAGTACGTTCCAATTGGCTATATGTTCTCGAATCTGAGGTTGCAGTAAATCAGGCTAATCTATATAAGAGAGAGTTGGCGCTTAAACATCCATTTAGAAATGATTACTATGCCGGTGATTCTTTTTTTAATATGGGAATAGCAGATGATATAGATAGCATGGTCTTCTTGTCTGCTCCAATATATAGGTATATGTCTTATCAAGATTCAGGAATGAATGCATCTGTTGGAAAGTATTATGGCTATGAACATCGTATGTTTAATGAGTTGATGGATTGTGAAGATGAATTATATTCGAAATGGGATAATACAGACAAACTAATAGAAAATGTTGTAATTAGAAGACTAAAGGAGCTGACTTATGAAATAGAGATACTAGAGTACAGAAATTGCGATATAGAAAAAGCTGGAATATTAGAGCATTTGTTTTGCGTTGTTGCTGATTCTAAGATAAGGCAAATGGCAAAAAGAATTGGAAGAGAAAGAGAGTATGAGAGTCGAATACTTACGGGCGCCTGGAATTTGATAAACCATCTTGATTTACAAGGAAATATACCGGAATATGTGGACAGGCTAGTCAGGTACTTGCCGGAAAATTATTTAGATAACGTGGACAGAGCCATAATTGACAAAAGAGAGATAGATATAGCAATTAACGACGCTAAAAATAAAGATAGAATTGGAAAGATATATTATTCGGAAGATTGGTAGGAAATGGGTAAGTACAGAATAATTATTTGGGGAGCCAGTATAAAACTGGACGAAATAATCTCGGCATTAGATTTTAATAAATGTGAGCTTTTAGGGATTGTTGATAGAAATCCGGAAAAGCAGGGGATACTATGGGATGAGAAATATGAAATTGTTTCTCCAGATATTTTTGACATTAAAGCAATTGATTATGTGCTGATTTCTGCACAGAATCCTGGGTCTGTGATTTCTTATCTTCAACAAATAGATATTCCTCGTGAAAAAATGATGTTATTTTGGAAGTCTGATAGTCTTATTCCGTTCCTAAAAGAAGTGTATTTATTACGAAGAGAGAATAAAAAATTAAAACTACGATTGAGGAATGCACCATACGAATATGGTGACTCTGTGATTAGTTTTATAGAAATGGATGAACTCTTTAGAATGCTAAGAGAAGAAAAAAAGTCACTTAGCAGGTTTGGCGATGGCGAGTTTGAGATTATTCGGGGTAATGACCGAGGATGGTTTCAAAAAAAAGATAATAACTTGGCATTAAGACTGAACGAAATACTGGTTGAAGAACAGGATGATGTAATAATTGCTATTGCAAATAACTTTGGTAATCTTGATAAGTATACAGATGATGCAGCCGATGGAATTAGGGAATATGTAACACCTGAGGCAAGAAAAGACATATTGCGTTTGCTATCGAAAAAAAGGATGTATGGCGACGCTTATGTTACTAGACCATATTTGATGTATAAAGACAAGACTTACATTAATACAATTATTGATGGATTTAGAAGTGTTTGGAATAGTAGGCGAGTTATTATTATCGAGAATAAGTATTCACGCATAGGGATAAATAACGATTTGTTTGATAATGTTGTACAGATAAGACGAGTTATATGCCCTCACAAAGATGCGTTTTCGTTTTATAATGATATAAAGGAAGCAATTTATAGATTTGCAGACAAAGATGATTTGATACTTGTTTCTTTGGGTCAGACAGCGACTATTCTTTCTTACGATTTAGGAATTAATGGTTATCAGGCAATTGATATTGGACAGATAGATACGGAGTATGAGTGGTATCTTCGTGGAGCGAATGACCGCATAGAGATTCCGGGAAAGTCCGTTGCTGAATTAACTTGGTGGCATGAACCAGAAGTGACTAGTAATAGAGACTATAATGAACAAGTAGTGTGTTCGATAGGTGATAGTTGAGAAGAATTATTATAATATTAATTGCAATATGAAAAATGTAGCTATAGTAATACCGTTTTATAAGGAACAACTTAATAATAATGAATGCATTTCTCTAGAGCAATGTCGGAGAGTATTATATAAATACGATTTATATTTGCTAGTTCCTGACAACATGGAAGTGGAAATTGAGAATGGTGAAAAGGTATTATATGTAGATGAAAAACATTTTGATTCTAGGAAATCTTATAGTGATTATGTCTTAAGTTATGAGTTCTATTCAAAATTTATAGATTATGAGTATATTCTAATTCATCAATTAGATGTATTTGTTTTTGAAGATGGTTTGGAATACTTCTGTAATATGGATTATGATTATATAGGTGCAGAGTGGGTCTATGGATTAGAATGTCATACGGATGAAGGAATGCTATGGTATTTTGGAAATGGTGGGTTCTCGCTTCGGAGAGTATCTTCCTTTTTGAATTGGATTAGAGATGAACAGGATACAATTGAGTATTATAAGATGCTTCTTCCGGAAGATTTAGTAATTGCGATATATGGAAAAAAACATTTGAAAATTGCCGGTCGGGATGTGGCGAGACAATTCTCGTTTGATATGTATCCAAAGGAATGTTATCAAGAAGCGGGAGAGAGGTTGCCGTTTGGATGCCATGCTTGGCATAGATTTGACAGAGAATTTTGGGCGAAGATTATTCAATCCTATGGCTATAATGTTGAAGTTAGTCATGAGTATGATTTTGACACAAAGCTTTTATCTTCAGGTAAGGAAAGAACAGAAAGGCTAAGTCAGTTTTTCTCAAAGGACAAGATAGAGAGTTGCCTAAAGAATTTGCTTGCAGATTATAAAGATGAACTATATGTATTTGGTGCAGGTCAATGTGGCTTTAGTTTTGTTAATATGACAAAAGGAACAAATGTTAAGGTGATAAATGTGCTTGACAATGATGCTAGCAAAGCCGGATTACATATAGAAGGTGTTGAGATTATAAGTGTAAAAGAGGCTCTTAAGACTAAAAGAGCGCCTATATTGATTGCAGTATTAAACCCGGAACCTATTGAGAATCAATTAAAGGAATATGGATTGAAAAAGAATATAGACTATATTTTTTCAAGAGATTTGCAGAATGAAATGTGTAAATGTTGAGGTTGGATGATATGATTTTTATAGATAAAACAGCATCAAGAGAGCTACAATTAAAGCAACAGACAGAACGGTGCTATGATGATTTTTGCTTTTATAATCAATTTGACGCTGAAAAAAGAGAAGCTTTTGTGAATAAAAAGATGGAAAATATAAGAGAAGGAGACTTTGTTCTTCCTTATTTGCCACTTTATCTTACAACGGCATGTAGTTTGAATTGCGAAAAATGTAATAATTTGATGCCAATGTTTCATGGTCATGCGTCTGATTTTTCGTGGGAGAAGACAAGAGAGTCGCTTGAAATAATTCTTTCAGGTGTTAAGGAGATGATATTCTGCGAACTTGTTGGTGGTGAGCCTTTTTTGAATAAAGAACTTGGAGATATTCTTGACTTTGTTGGAAACAATAAAAAAATACTTCAGATTGTAATTATAACTAATGCAACAGTTGTTCCTAAACCGGAAATATTGGATAAACTAAAAAAGAACAATGTGCTGGTTCGTGTGAGTGACTATGGATTGTTTGAAAATATTTCTGCTTTTGTTGGGACGCTTGATGAGTATGGAATAAATGTCCGGATTTTGCCGGATATGAAGTGGAATAATCCCGGCGGAGTAGAGCCACGAGGACGTTCTCGAGAAGAACTTAAGAAGCAGTATAATAATTGTGAGTTTTCCTTAAAGTGCAAGTATTTATGTGAGGATAAGCTTTTTAGTTGTGCCAGAGCAGCGAGCATGTATCATTTGGGATTATTTGACTCAAAGAAAGATATACTAAATATTTCGAACGAAACAACTATAAATGATATTCACTCTTTTTATCTCAATGACGAAGGAGATATATGTGACCACTGTAATCTCTTCACTCCTTATGCAGAGGAAATACCTGCAGCAGAGCAAGTTGGAGAAAAGCAATTTAGACATTCAAATTATACTGTAATTAGTAATTATGAGCTTAATCACTATAAAAAAATGACAAGAGAATACGAAAAACTATTGGCGAACACAAAATGATTTCATATTTGATTATAAGGATAGAAGACTTTTTGCTTGATATTTGCGGAGGATAACATGCCAAAGATTTACATAGCAGGTGCGCATTCTAGGGCGCAGACTGTTGCACATTATTTAACATATCT
>AUXO016037568.1_pt1 | contig 23521 bp, 17 predicted proteins | sample 768731 | NCBI WGS metagenome assembly AUXO01 (sample SAMN02715735, study PRJNA202380) | gut metagenome | biome: sheep rumen | host: Ovis aries | place: New Zealand: Palmerston North | reverse complement strand
TTTTTACACGCACATCAGACAATCCAGATGACAATGGCGTCACTTGTGGCTTTGTATTCGATGTTACTACGTTACGTAACGAAAAGGATGACTATATTTCACGGCTTGAGAATCAGTTGACAAATGAACTGAAGAGGTTTTTTTTACCGGGTAGCAAATTTAAACTCATTAAGAGGAAGGATGAAAATGTATATGATGTGTTGTTGATTGATGATCCTAATAGAATATTTTGGCCTGTTATTGGCGAGGCAAAAGAGGAAAAAGAGGGAGAAAAATATTTTTTTAATGGTGATTTTTTTAAAAAAATTAGTGAATATCGTGATCAAAAAAATGAGGAGTATGAAGTGATAGATGAAGATGACGAGAAGAAAAAGAATTTGATTTATTTAAAACAATTATCCGCAATTCAAGAGAATGCAATTTTTTATAATCTACCAGATGTTTCGGAGAAACCAACATTTGATGCAAACGTTGTTAAAGAGAACAACATTAGTAAGCCAATGATGGAAGCAGGAGAAAATAAGACGGCATCTTATTTTTGTCAACAGCTCGACGTATTCGTTAAAGATAATAAATTTGTTTCACTGTTATTGAGTAAAGAGGTGGAGAAGAAAGTGGGAACACAAGACAGACCTTTTGGTTTGCCTTCGTTGTTTGATGCTGACATTTTTGGATCAGACGCCGTGATTATGCATGAAGCTTTGAAGTTATTGAAAAACAAAGAGTTTACTCTTGAGAAACTAGAAGATGAAGTTGACAAATATTCCAAAGAGTGCAAAAATGCATTTGAACAATTCGAACAAGAAAGATACTCTGTTTTAAAAAAGAAACGAGATGTTATGGCTACGGCCTTTTTTTTGCTAAACGTTCAGCATTATTTTAATCTACATAACAAGCTTAGAAGGCTTTGCGTGGATTTTGTTAATGACAAATGTAGTGAACTAGATTTTAAAGAAAAAGTGGCTAAATGTTTGAATATATCAGAAGGTGACAAGTTGGTACTAAAAGGGATGTTTTCATCAACAGGGTTGTTATCATCAACAGGGAAGTTAAAGAAGCTTTATGACGTGCGTAAGCACGGCTTAAAGTTATCATTCCTCTCTTTAAACAATCAAGCGGCTATATTGTTGAATGAATTGTTAAGATCTTTTGCTCGCAAAAACAAAGACTCGCAACTGTTGACGTTTAATTCATTTTGGTTGCCTAATGCTTTAATTCCGTTGTATAATGCTTTCTTTGGCAAAATGAAGAAGCGTTATTGTTCGGAAGAGAAGTCTAATAAAGATACAAAAGACTTCTACAATTATCGTAGAACAACTTTAGAGGAAGAGATGTTAAAAACAGATATATACGAATATGAATTGAAAAGGATGTTGTATTTTGATATGTACAACATTATTGTCAATGCTTTTGATAAAACAACAGGTAAATTGAAAGATGATTATGATTTGTTGAAGAAATTGCAAGGTTGTTTTGATAAATATGGGGTTCGCATTGATGGCAACCATCAAATATATGCAAAAATTTTGCTAAATAATTTTTTAAAAAATGTGCTTTCTGGCAAGCGAGAAACATTGAAAATAGGATCGGCTCCTTTTTGGTCTGTAATAAAAGGTCTTGATAATCTAAATGTAATGCCTTTATGCATAGGTGATCAAGTAGATATCTTGAATATAATAAGCAGTAATTTGTCAACTACAATAGACGCACAAGCGAAGATAATTGACCCTTCTATTGCAGATCCGAAAAAGAAAATCATAAAAGCCACCATTCCAAAAGTGGAAAATCCAGAAAAGAAAAAGCTAGAAGAGAAAAAGCCAGAAGAGAAAGGCGGAGAAGACGGACCAGTTATTAACATTATAAAAAAAAAAAAGAAATCTCTAGAAAATAATGTATTTATAGTAAATCAATCAGATAAAACAAAAAAAGAGTCAAATGTATTTGCCCCGGGGCCTGCGCCCGGAGGTGTGCCAAAAACAGAGGATACTTTTGGTGGTTCAGCTAATAAGTTTGTCAGAATTGGAGGCAAAGATAGTAATATTTTTTGTTTCAATAGCTTGACTGCTAAACATTTTGATTTTAATCACATTTCATCCTTAGAAGATGGAGAATACATAGTTATAGCGGGGAACTCAAGTTGTGATCTAAATGGTGCGGGTATGATGCCGGCTGTTCAGCAGTTGGTTAGAAAAGTTACAAAATTTGACAAGAACGTTAATGAAGAGTTTTATTTGTGTTATTCCGGCAGTGTAAGTGACGAAAAATTATTGCCAGTAAGAACACAAATGGTTAAATATAGCAAACCTGGCGACGCTGGTAAGGCTATGCATGCTGTTTATTGCGTCGGGGTTGGCAATGTTGACGGAAAAGCACCGGGAAAAAAAAACAAAGATGAAAAAAAGAAAGTGTTTTTGGAATTTATAACAAAACAAGCGATGTTAGCTGATATGTTGGTGGATCTGGTTGTTAAGAATAATTCAGAGGAAGGGAATAATAAGGTGAAAAAGTTATGCATCAATGGAATTGGAAATGATTCTTGGGCTCCAGAAAACATGTTAAATACTTGGCCTGCTGATAGTCATATTGCTGATGACATTTTAGGTCACGTTTTGAGAGTTAAGGCGAATAATCTGAAAGGCGCCGATATATCGTTGTTTGTAGCTGGGCCGTTGGCGAATGTTGTGGCTAATGGTGCGAGTAAGAACATAAATCAAGAATTGTTGAAAGCATATGGTTTTGACGACGATGATGCTGCGAAAAATCTGTATCAGGAATTACTTAACGCAAAAACACCAGAAGAAATAACGAATTTTTTAGCCAAACATCATTGCGAACAGCGAGATCTTCCGGTGTCTAGCGTCGAAAAAGAGTATGATGTATCAAACTCTGGCCTCAGGAAGACTTTGTATAACGATGTACCGTCGGACAACAAAGGAGGTGGAAGTGAAAAATCAGCATTCCCTGCTGAGACAGAAAAAAAGACAACGAAAGAAGAAGAAGAAAAGCCACTTAATGGTTCCGATATGCATGCTCCTGGAGAGCTCGGCAAAAAAATAGACTCATCACTGGAAGATGACAACCTTGATAACGATAACAACGGAGGTCAGAGCGAAGATGGTTATGGTGATAACTTTAAAGAGGACATAAAAAAACCGATGAGTAGCGAAAAAGGTGGCGGTGGGTTAAGTAGCACAGAACAAGAAAATAACATCATTAAGGCTGAAGATAATCCAGCAGGAACAAAGAATGATCTATCGAAAGCTAATAATTCAGCGAGTAATTCAGATACCTTTTTTAAAGGTAGCACTATACCTAAAATTGGAAGCGGAGGCAATAGAGATTGGATGAATTTTAGAAAAACCCCACCACCAAGAAATAATAATACAAACGATTTGGGTCCAAAAACTTCAAATAATCCAAGTGGTAAACAAATTGGGGCTGGTGGTGCAAGAGTTAGTTTTTATAGTGGCAACAGTTTATTTTATGGTGCCAATGCTAAAGCTTCTGCTGGCAAGTATAATTCAGTGATTTCACAAAATTTGCAAACTCTATCTTCTCAAAGTAGTGTTAGTTTAAAAAGTGGTATTACAAGCACACAGAACGCAACCAACACATTGCAAAGTTATAATAGTTCGAGCAATATTAACAAGAGTGGGCAAGGAACTATTTCAATGAACGTCAATCAAAATAATCCAAATGTTAGCGAACCAGATAGTGACAATAACAACAACCAGAAGACGAATGTGAAAAAGAACGATGACAATACTATGATTGCAACGGGTCTTGGTGTTGCCGGTGCTACTGGTTTGGTTGTCGAAGGTTTGGCAATCGGCAATGTTATTCCCGGTGTTCCGTTGGCTGGCAAGATTATAATTGGGTTGGCCACTGGTGTCTGTATAGTTGGGGCTATTTATTTTGGTTTTTCTTCACCTGATAAACCAAATAATGGAGTTCCAAAAAACAACCTTGATAGTGGACAACCGCAGATTGCAAAATAATGTCAACATTCCAATTTAGGAAACTTTTTGTTAGATTTAATTAGTTTGTTTTTTTTATTGTTGTTGTCATAAACTCCAACAATTTTGCAACTCTGTCTATAATACCTTGTAGTCCGTTATTTAATTCATTCATGTTAATTTCTAATTGTGCTATTTTTTCATTGATCGGACTGATAGATTGTTGTATTAAGTCTTTGGTTTGTACGAGAATGTCGTTTGTTATTCCGTTTTGTTGTTCAGGGCTTATAACCGCACTTGTTGAATTGTTTGTGTTTTCTGTTGCAGTAATTTCAACATTTGTTGTCATATTGTCTGCTACTTGTGTTGTTGTCGTGTCGTCAATATTGTCGGTCGTGTTGTTTTCCTCTGTGTTTTTAATGCTTAACGCTGGTAATATTTCGGTGTTTATAATCGGTGTTTTGTTCAGAACCACATTGATCTGTTTTGCGCGTTCTTCTAACTTTTCATTTTGATTTATTTGTTCGTCAATATCTTTGAGTTGCTGTTCAAAATTGCGAAGCTGTGCTTTATATTTTCGCTCTATTTCACTTGCTTGACGTATGTTTTCTTCGTGAATTTTTTGATTTTCTAAAACTTTTTGTTTGTTAATTTCTTCCATCATATGGTCAATTTTATTCGATAATGTTTGCCCGAAGTCTTTCTGATGCAGATGTTCGCATGCAAATTTTTGTTGATTGTCTTGAATTATTTTTTCAAGTTTTTTGTCAGTTTCTGTTATTTTTTGCGTTTCATTTTGCTTTGTCTGTTCGTTGGCAAATTTGAATTCCATTTCCACGATGTCGCGTTTTAAATTACTGACTTCACTTTTGATTGTTCTTATTTCATTAAGAAGTTGGTTTTCTATTTCAACTTGTTTTCTTTCCTCCATTGCTTCAAGGCGTGATTTAATGTTTGAAATTTTTTCTTGCAAAGCCATTGTTTTGTCGTTAATTTTTTCATTTAAAATTGAAAACGCACTGGCATTGTCTGGTTTTTCTACTTTTTGGCAATTTGTTTTTTCTTCTTGGCGTACCTTTTGTTCGTTTGATATTTTTGGATCAATGTAGTTGTATCCATAATTGGCATTTGTTTTTGCATTGGTGGTGTTTGGTTCGCTGTATATGTTGTCGTTATTATAATTGTAATTATATGTATGCTCTTTTGAGGTTTTTGTGTTCATTGTGTTTGGTTTTTGGCTGACAGGAGCTAATTCAAAAGCAAGGTTTTTATTGTTTTTGTTTTCGCACAATGATGTGTAAATGACTAAGGCCAGTAAAGATGATATAAATATTTTTAGCGATATTGGCAAGGCGGATAAATTTATAGTCCCTAATAGAAGCAGTTGATATGAAACAACAGAGAAACACGCAAATATTAATGATACGCTGTAAAAGTATTTTAATGACCGGAGGGCTTGTTTGTAAAGTAATCCTAAAAAGGCAACCATAACGGCAAGATATGCAAGTCCATAGTATGCCATATCATAAGATGATAATGATTTAACAAAAGCACAAAATGCATTGACGCAACCAGTAGAATGTATAAAATTCATCATAAAATTTAAACTAAAAAAGATACAAATAACAACTTTTAAAGAGGTTTAAAAAAACTTTGGAAGTCAAATAGGTGCGATAAATTAAAACAAGGCTAAGCCGTCGGCTACATTAAAATAAATAGTTCAATTTTCTATTTGTCAAGGTCAGTGTTGTGTTTGCGTTGATTTGCGGTTATTTTTATTCGTTTGTGTTTGTTTTTGTTTGTTTATTCCAAGTTATATGTTGCATTTTTGACAAAATCAGGAATCACAAGTTCGCCATATTTTTCTGCAATTTCTTTGTTTGTCTTTGTTTGCTTTTTGGCAATAAAATCTTTTTTTTGTTCGTTGGTTTTGACACAACTGGAAAAAATCAGAGCAACAAAAAGGAAAAAAGGAAGTTTTTTAAAATAATTCATAAAATTCATAAAAACCATCACCATAAACCACTATAAAATATCGTTTCAAGAGTTTTGTATGTAAAGCAAAAAGTCAAAGGAATAGCGAAATTGTCATCAACCATTACATTTTTAGCTACAAGCTCAACAATTGTGCCAAACATAAGAGCCACAATCAGAAAGTAAATATTGAAATAAATGGAAATCGGAATAATTTGATTGACAAAAAGCATCACAACAAGCAAACCAGAGAAGAAAAAAGCAAAACTTCCTTCAAGGGTTTTTGAGTTGCATATTTTTCTTTTACCAAAATTCCGCCCAACAATCGCTGCCATTGCATCGCTAATAACAAGAACAGACATAGACATAGCAACGAGATATTTTTCACAGGAGCATAGAATAATTGTATAGCCAATAAACAGCCAAGAAAGACCGCAAAGTTGCCCGTGGATAAGCTCGTGCTCTCTAAATAATTGAATCAACATATTTCCACGAGGTATTTTGTTCAAAAATGTTGCCCAGTTTTTATAGTCCGCAACGACAACGACTGCGGTAATGCTTGCCGATAGTGTGAGAAGTATATTTTTATCAAAGTAGATTGTCGCAAAAGGGAAGATTAAGCCAATCAAGTGAAAAAGTTTTCTTCTGGTTTCAAAGTTTCGCTCTGTTTTTGTGGATGCAAATTTAAAGTTTTGACGGGAAAGTTCAACGACATACTTTAAAACTCTTTTTATATCGTGTTTATGGTGCTGTTTTAGTCCGTTTTTTATAACATTTTCCTGTGGTTTTGCGTGCTGGATGCTTTTTTTAAATACTTTCTTTTTTATGGAAGTCATAAAAAAACGGTTCGATGAATAAGGATTTTATTTTTTCAAAAAACAACTGATTTTTTTTGCAACTATATCAATAGGGTATTCCTGTTTGTCGGTTTGCATTGTTTTAATTGCGAGGTTTATATCGTCAATTTGTTTTTTTCCTTGTTCTTCATCAGACAGAAAATTTATCACTAATCTTGTCAAGTTATTAGGGTGTGCTTTTTGTTGAATTAATTCCGGTATTGCCATTTTATTTAGAGAGATGTTATAAAGATTTATGAGTTTTGTTGTAGCGAAAAATTTCCCTAATATGTAAGTAAGTGGTGAAGTTTTGTAAAATACAATCATTGGAGTTCCAAGTGCTCCTATTTCAATGTTATTTGTTCCGCTTTTTGCAATGATTAAAGCACATTTTTGAATTGTCTTTTTTTTCTCGTCTTCGTCGCTGATTATGAAAACATTTTTTAAATGTTTAAATATGTTTTTTATTATTGGTTCGGTTTCTTTCGTTGATAAGACGAAAAATTTTAAATCTTTGTCAAGCATCTTTAATCGCATAATTGTTTCAAGGATGAGGTCTTTATGTCTCGATATTTCCCCGTATCTACTCCCTATGGTTATGCCAATGGCTTTTGGGTCTTTATGTATGTTTGCATCTTTGTTTTGAAATGTTGCTGGAAAACCAATAAAAGTAGTCAAAAATTCGCCAATATTATGTTGTTTGTTTTCATAACGTTCGTGAGGTTTAAAGTATTTTTTTTCAAATGGGAGTAAATAAAATAGATGGTTAAAGTATTTTGCAACATTTTTTGCTCTTCTTGGGAGATAAGCCCAAACACTTGGGGCAACTATGTGAACCATTTTAATATTTTTTACTTTTTCATCTTTGTTTTTTTTGCTGTATTTTTTCACTTTTCTCGCAACACGGAAGCAGAAATCGTAAGCATCCACGGAAATCACAAGGTCAGGTTTATGTTTTATAATCGTGTTTGCCGTATATGTAATTCTGTCAAGTAGCTCGGGGATTTTAAAAAGTATATCACCAATTCCAAACATTGCTAACTTACTTGGTGAAAATAGTTGCTTTATGTTGTATTTTTTTGCAGTTTCGTCAAAAACTATGCCTTCAAATTCTATGTTTGAAAAGTCATTTTTTAGTTCTGTTTTTAATCTTTCAAGGACGCCTTCAAGTATGTTGTTGCCAGATTTCTCTGCACAAATGAGAAAAACTTTTTTCTTTTCCACTTTCTTACAATCTATTGGTATAATGTTTTTTTTAAATTCAATTCAACGTGTTTGCAAATAATAATTTAATGGCTTTCTTTTGTTTGTTGAGTTGGTGGGTGAAAGAATTTTGAAAATTTTTGATAAATTGAAAGTTGATTACATTCTTGTTAACGCAACAAATACTTGGCTTGAAGAAACGCCAAAAGTTGAAGAAAGTGCGGTTTTTAGCTTGACAGGTTTTACTGGTGATACTGGCGATTGTTTGCTTACAAAAAAAGGTGAGTGTTTTTTATTTGTTGATGGGAGGTATCATATTCAGGCAGATAATGAAGTAAAAGATTGGGTTAAAGTTGTAAAATTGCAGTTAGGGCAAAAACAAGATGAGGAAATTTGTAAGAAAATTGGAAAAAAAGCTACTTTTGCAATCGTAGGGACAAAAGTTTCTGTCGCAAGATTTGAGAATTTTCAAAAGCTTTTGAGCGAGAAAAAAGTAAATTTTAAGATTTTGAGCAATGATGTTGTTTTGGATACTTTTTCAAAACAAAAACGAAGAGACAATTTTTTAAAATCGTTTTCTTTGAAAAGGAATTTTAAAACAGGATGCAAGCCAAAGGTTTTTAAACCAAAGCAAGCAACTTTTATTGCCAACCTTGACGATGTTGCATATTTAACTCAAAGGAGGAATTTTTTAATTAAGTCAGGAGCATCAAGGATTTATAGTTATTTGTTTATTGAGAAAAATGGAAAACAAAAGCTTTTAAAGGATTTAAAGCAAGTGGAAAGGTTTTTAAAAAAACAAAATCAGCAGATCGCCATTGATAAAAGAGGAACAAGCATTTATATTGCAAGTTTAATTAAAAACCCAGTTTATAAGAGTAGCGAGGTTGCAGATTTGAGGACAATTAAGACAGCGGAGGAAATAAATGCGTTAAAAAAAGCTTTTGCCGTAAGTGATAAAGCATTGAGGAAAACGCGAGATTTTATTGAAACAAGTAAAGAGCCGATTAGCGAGTTTGATATTTGTGAAAATTTGAAAAGTAATTTTAAAAAGTATGGTGCAAATGGTTTGAGTTTTGAACCAATAGTTGCGATAAATCAAAATTCTGCGTTAGCACATTATAACAAGCATTCAAAAGATGTTTTTTTGGGAAACGGGGATATTGTATTGATTGATTGCGGAGTTTATTGTAAAGAAGGGCTTGCAACGGATACAACACGGGTTTTTGTCAAGGGCAAGCCAAACGAATTGCAGATGGAGGTTTATACTCTGGTTTTGAAAGCTTTCTTAAATGCATATTGTGAGAAAAATAAAACTGGTTTTGAACTTAATAAGTTAGCTCACGAGATTTTGGATAATAAAATTATTATTGCGGAAGACAAAGACAGGAATAATAATAGGAAAAATAAGAAAAACGATAATGACATAAAACCGAGAGAACAAGATTATTTTGTATTTAATCACGGGTTGGGGCACGGAATTGGTATTTCCGTCCACGAAGCTCCGCCAAGTTTGGGAAGTAGCGAGGTGGCAAAAAAATCATTTAAAAATCATATGTGTTTTACAATAGAACCGGGGCTTTATCATCGTGATTTTTTTGGCATTAGGTTGGAAAATTCATTTTATCGTGAAAATGGTCAAAATATAACACTAACGAAAATAGGTTTTGAAAAGAAAATGATTTTATTTGATAAGCTTAATGAGAATGAAAAGAAGGCTTTGCGGGATTTTGACCTGATTTGATTTATCTTGCAGTAGCCCGTGGTTTTAGCCTTTTTTAAGGTAGTGTTTTTTGAATTTCATAAAAAACTTGCAATTTAGAGAAATGTTTTTTTCTTTCCGTGTGGAATTTGTTCTGTGATACCGTATTTATTCGCGGCGTTTTTCAGTGTTCTCTCAAACTGCATTTGTGTTTTTTTTGTTAAAAAGGGCTTGATTGTTTTGCAAGATGGTCAAATTATAATGGATGTGTTTTTGCATAACAATATTATCAATTTGTTTTTGTTTTCTGTTTTGTTTTCAGTCCAGAAGCTTCAAGGTAAGGTTAAATTTAGAATTAGGGATACATTTAGAGGTAAAAAAGAAATGGTTCAATTTTTGTTGTTTGCTTTTCCGGTTATAGCTTCAATTTATAAAACTTATTTGCTTGGGTTTATACAAGTGACGACAATTACAATTTGTAGCATGGTCGTTCCTTTTGCCGTTTGGGTTTTGGCAATCCTTTTATTGCACGAGAAATTCCGTTCTTCGTACGCTGTTTATGGTTTGCTTGCTCTTGTTGGATTTGTTTTTGTAAATATGCAAAAGCTGTCAAATGGAAGCATATCGTTCGGTTATATGCACTACCTTTTGTCGTACATTTTAGTTGTGTCTTTCGGACAGATTACTGCAAGGTATTATTGTAGGGTTCGCGATCATTCTTTGCAGGCAATTTTGGCAGAGCTTTTGATTTTCTTTATTTATGCAGTTATCTTTTTGGCTTTGCGACAGACGTTTTCTTTCAATCTGTTGTTTAACCCGTATGTTTGGATGGTTTCTGTGTGTTGTTTCTTGCGGAATGTGTTGGTTATAAGCGGGGTTCGTAAAGCTACTTCTGTTGTTGCTTTGGAGTTCTGCGGGTTTTCAAAACCAATTTTTGCTTGTGTGATTATGTTCTTCCTTGTCGGGGAGCTTCCTACACAAACAAAAATTATCGGTATGCTTATAATTGCGGTAGCTATTGTTAGGTTTCACGCATTGGAAAGAAAATATAAAAGAGAAAGGAAGGCAATCGGGCAAAAACTTTTTGATGAAAAAACCATTGAAAAGGTGCAACAACAGAAAACAGAGCAATAGTAAAACTATGGAATAGAACAGGGACAAAGGAGGTTTAAATTCAAACAAAGGTTATGGATTTAAGTTAAGTAATAAAAAAACGGCATAACAACAATGTTGAAGTTCTGTATATTGTTTTTTGTTTGTAAAATGGTAAAATGTTGGCGGAGTTTATGCCATTAGGACAGCCCGGCGGTGGGGAGATAGAATTTAAAATTGGTAGCTCGGCACAAGGGATCGGAGCTCAGTCGGTAGGGCCAATGAATTCACCGGTTATGAAGGATGCAAATCAGTTTAGTGTTGCTTTTAATCAAGGAAAATCACCGCTTACAACGAGCTTACAAGAAACTTGCGAGAAAATCAATAATGCTTGCAATGTTGATGCTGGAATAGGGAAGTCTTTGTCCGGTAGTCATAATATTAGTGGAATAGCAACGAAGCACGAAATTGCCGGACAATCATTTGACGGCTTTGCACTTGGGAGATGATTTTCGCGTCAATTCAAGTTTGAAAGTTCATTTTATTTTATTTCTTTATTCATCTTCTGTTGTTTTTCCAATCAAAAGCTCTGCAATTTGGACGCCATTTAGCGCAGCACCTTTGCGGAGATTGTCGCATACAAGCCAAAAGCTGACACCGCTTTTTAATGTGAAATCTTTTCTAATCCTTGAAACAAATACGCAATCGGTTTGTACACTTTCAAATTGAGTTGCGTAACCGCCATCTCTATGACGATTTAAAACAACAACGGCAGGGCTATCGCTCAAAATTTCAATTACTTCATCAATATCGCAATCATTTTCAAATTCAAGATTTACGACTTCGGCGTGGCAACGAAAAACCGGAACTCTCACGCAAGTCGCTATCATTGGAACATCGCGATCAAATATTTTTGAAGTTTCCTTTACCATTTTATCTTCCTCTTTTGTGTAGCCATTTTGTGTAAAAACATCAATCTGCGGAATGCAGTTGAAAGCTATTTGTTTCGGAAAAACTTCTCTTTCAAGGGTGTCAAGTTCTAAATTTTGCACTTTTGCTTCAAAAAAACCTTTTGATTGATTATAAAGCTCGTCCATTGCCTTTTTTCCTGCACCAGAAACAGACTGATAGGTTGAAACGACAACTCTTTTAATTTTATACTTATCATCAAGTGGTTTTAAACATAAAGCAAGTGGTATGGTCGTGCAATTTGGACTGGCTATAATGTTTTTTTTTGTATATTGTTTTAAATGTTCTGGATTAACCTCGGGGACAATTAAAGGTACATCTTTATCGTTGCGGAATGCCGTGCTTTTGTCAATAACAACGCAGTGTTTTGCGATTTTTTCTGCATTTTCAGCACTAAATTTGTCTCCAGCACATAAAAAAGCAATGTCTATATCGTTTTTTTCAAAATCAAAAGTTTCATAGTCCAGTGATTTTATGGTATTTTTATCATCCAGTGAGATTTCGGTGCCTGCTGATTGTTTGGATGCCAAAGCGTAAATTTTATGATAAGGAAATTCTCTTTCTACCAATATTTTTAATATTTCGCTTCCGACAACTCCGGTTGCCCCAATGACTGCAATGTTATATTTTTCTTTTTTTTCTATCATAAAATAAACCAATCAATACTCACTAGGGGAACATCAATTTAAAAGAATTTATAATTTTCAATAAATTTACAATTTTATATTAACAATTTCGTGTGCTATTTTCGTGCTTTTACCCGCACCCATAAAAATTATTAAATTTTGTTTGTCAAATGCGTTTAGTTCCTGCAGTTTTTTAGCAACAAGCTCGGCGTTAAGTTCACATTGAAAGACGTTTTTATTTTTTGCTTTGCACTTTTCAAGAATAAATTGCTCATCAATTCCTTCAATTTTTGGCTCAGATGAGGCATAGATTGGCAGAAGTATCATTTTATCAACTTTTGCAAACATTTCGGCAAATAAGTCAATCCCATCTCTTACTCTTGTATATCTATGTGGCTCAAAAATTACAATAAGCTCGCCGTTTAGATTGTTGGTTTGCATATAATGTTTTGCACTATTTATTGCACAGGCTATTTTTTGAGGGTTGTGGGCGTAATCGTCAACTATAATTGTATCTTGAAGTTTGCCGGTAATCGTGAACCTTTTTTGTATTCCTTGAAAGTTTGCAAAGGATTTAGCAATTTTTTCAGCTTCTTGTTTTAAGAGGTGTCCAACGGCAAATGACGCAAGAGCATTTGATGCATTGATTTCTCCAAACATATTTGCTATAAAAACATTTTCTTCGGTTTTTGTTATGTTATTTACCGCTACAAAGGCAAGTCCATTTTGTTTGAGCTCTATGTTTTTTGCATAAAAGTCCGCTGTGTCATCGTGGAAGCTGTAAGTAATTATTTTTTTATTTTTACCACCAAGTTTTGCAACGATATTTTTACCAATCTCGTCATCAATACAAATAACGAGTCCATCCTTTTCAACGGCATTCTGTGCGAACTTATAAAAGTAGTATTCAAGATTTTCTTTTGTTTTGTAAAACTCCATATGCTCGGGATCAATGTTTGTTATTACTCCAATATTTGCTGGCATTCGCAAAAAGCTTCCATCGCTTTCGTCGCTTTCAACTACGAAATATTTTCCGTCATCAGTTTTGCAATTTGAATTTGTTTCGTTCAATACCGCACCAATGAGGATGTTCGGTTTTAAACCAATTTCTTGCAAAACGTGGCCGATGAAGCCCGTAGTTGTGGTTTTTCCGTGGCTACCAGCGACGACTATATTGTAATAATTTTGCATAAGAATTGACAACATTTCACCCCTCTCAATTCGTGGAATATGTCTCGCAGTAGCCTCTATTGCTTCAATGTTTGAGTTTATATCAATCGCACGACTATAAACGAATAAGTTGCAATCTTTTAAATTTTCTGTTTTGTGTCCTATGAAAATCTCAAAACCAAGTTCTTTTAGTCGTTTTGTGTTTTTGTTTTCTTCCTCGTTGCTACCGCTTACTTGATAACCAAGTTTTTTCATCAATAAAGCAAGTGCACTTGTTCCGATTCCTCCAATGCCACAGATGAAAATTTTAATCTTTTCGGTTTCTTTAAGAAAATCTTGATAGAAAAGCATTCCTTTACTTGCGCAAGGTTTTTGAAATGTTTTTTTTGTCAATAGATTGGTTTTTGATTTTGATGAATATTTATAAACTTGTATCAAGTGCTTTATTTTGCCTTCCTAATCAAAATCCTATCAAACATTCCTTTACCTTTTGTTGTTGATAAATAATTTTTATCACCAACAATTTCATATCCAAATTCAAGAATACCATTGACAATAGGTGCGGAAGAAACAGCAAAAAGTTTATCATAATCACTTGGAATATAACCATTATCAAAACACAAAACACCATTATCATCTACAAAATAATATTTTTCTGGAATATCTTTCAATGGAATGAGTTTGTCTTTGGAATATGGTTTTCTTGTAAAATCTAAATTTGTAAACCAAGCACCTGTCGCTCTAACTGGAATTTTCTTGCCCGTTCTTCGGTCTTTTAATTGTTGGAAATTTTCAACTCTTTTATAAACCCTCAATTCTTTATTTTTAATTTTCCTGATTATATTTACTTCTTTACTAACGATTTGATTATTGCTATAACTCGTCTTTAAAACTATTCTTGAATTACTAATCACCAAAAACTTTTTTCCACTATCAAAAAGGACTTCATAAAACTTTCCACACAAAGACCAAGGATGATTGGTGCAAACAATGTCGGCAACTTTATTTAAAATTTTCACAGAAAGCGGATGATAAAAACTGCCGTCAAAAAATTGTAAATCTTCATTTGTTATGTCTTCTTTTTTCAAACCAAGTGCATTATAAAACTCATCACCAAAACCAGTATTTTTACTAAAATATTTTATTTCTGCCGTTGTGCCATCTTTACAATATACAATTCCACAAGTGTCTTGATTGAATAAATTAACCCTGCTATCAAAATGCAAACAAATCAACTTTTTCAACTTCAATTTCTTAAAGTTCTTTTTGAAATATAAAGCAAAAGCGGAGCATTCTTCATCATTATCGCTCAAACAATCGTCGCAATTACAAAAAATTACTTTATCTTCAAAATGTTTCGCAAAAGCATCACAGGTTTCCTCAACATCGCAGTATCTTGTGTAATACTCATCGTGGTCGCTTTCTTTGGATTTGTTATTATCGCTTTGAATATTTTTTGCTTCTTTTCGTGCATCCTCCATTATGGAACGATGTGTTTTTCCTTCCGCTTTCAAATTTCTCTTAAAAGCATAGTATTCTTTTGGAATACCTTTATAATCATCTGTTGTGGTTGTATAATTACTAAGAGGCTTTCTTCTCCTCTCTCTCTCTCTCTCTCTCTCAACTCTATCTCTTTAATTGTTTTTTGTCTCAACCAATGTAAAAACTTTTCCTTTGATAAACTATTCCAAAAATATTGTTCTCTTGCATTTCCCTCGTGTGTAGCAAGTAAATGCCCGAATTCTTTTTTAAATTCACTCTCAATTTGTCTTCCTTCGTTTAAATTACACTCAAATAAATATAATAATTCCTTACTCTCAAATTCTGTCTTTGTCTGGTCTGCTTGTTGTTTGTATCTTTTACTATAATCTTTTGTTGAACCAATATGAACTATTGAATTATCAACTTTTTTGATGTAAATGTATTCCACTCTTCGGGACATCGTTGAGAAAAATGGAAAACCTTTTAAAAAAATCAAGATTTTTTTGATTGTGAGAAAAAAAAGTGGTTTTGTTGCAAACATTTTTTTTTTAGTTAAAATTTTTTGCATTTGTATATGTCAGTTAGCGAAAACAAGCAATTTAAACCGGTTTTTACAAAGGAAGAAATTGATGATTTAACAAAAAAATATTATGGACTTGGGGAAACAGATTTGGATGAGATTTATGCTTTTATCAATGGATTTGAAGAATCAATGGTGGCAATGCCGGAAAATGCGAATTATGATAATTTAAAAGATTTAGTGGATAAATGTAATAAAATTCCTGCTCATTGTGGGTTTATTGTCATGAGTTATTTTGTCAATAATCACGGCGACGATGCTTTTAATAAGGTTATGATGTCTGTTTATATGACATATAAATCATTGTTCGAAGAAGACCCAGAAAGCACAAAAACAACTGATTTATACGAAACTTTGGCCTGTATGATTGCTTTTGCGCCAAGCAAAACAATTAGGAAGTTTATTACTGAAAAGTTTGAGGTCTCAAAGGATATTTATGTTTTAATGAGAAAAAGACCGGGAACAGATGCCGCGATGTCTGCGAGATATGCAGAACTTTTTGTGACGAGCAAGTTTGATAAAAAATATTCTGATTTGATTTATGATAATTATAACGCTATGTTAAATTATCTTGCCTCGCAAGAGTGGGATATTGCTGATATTAGCGATCCAGTTGGTATAAATTTCAATCAATTAAAAGCTGTGATGCAGGATTATTTTGATAGAAATAAAAAAGAAAGTTTGAAAAAAATCAATAAGTTAATCAATAAAAAAGGTGATATTGGTGAGGCTTTTTTTTATTTTGTTGCTTTAAATCCTTCTTGTGCAATGGAGGTTCTATTTAGAGAAGATAGGTTTAATAGTGAATTTATTCAAAAATTTTTGTGTCAGCTAAAAGTGCAGTATGTTGCGGAATTGGTTGCAATAATTGAGAATTTACCAGAGGAAAAAATGGGTTTTATGAATTATGTTAAGGATACATATAAAATTGAAGATATTGATGGTTGTTATGAAAAACTTGCAAATATAGTTAGAAAAGAAGGTATGGCGACATATGGGACATTGTTGAGACAAGTGTCGTTTTTTCCAACAATAGACACAAAAGATGAGGAAAAATTTGATGTTGTTGCCGATAGATTGATTTCCAAATTGTCATCAGTAGCTAACAATTTGACAGCTGATATTTCAGAAAAGAGTATGTCAATTACAATCGTTCCTTTGGGGAGGTCAAGGATTTATCAAGATATTATGGATAAAATTGAGGGTTTTGATGAAGGAAATGCCAATAGTTTTGTAGCTAAAATGAGAGATAAAGATCTTATTAAAAAAATTCGTGAAAGCTGGCTGTCTTGGTTTACTTTGGATCAAGCTTGTGGTGCAATGATGATTGCAATTTTACAAACTATGTCAGATATTTATAATAGCAAACCGGATATTGACGTTGAAACGATGACAAAAGAGGTTTACAGAATTTTAGTTTTGAAACACGGAATGATAATGACATTGCCTTATTTTAGATACATAGTTGATGGTTTGCTTGATAAACAAGTCGTAGAAGGACAAGACGATGGAGCGGAAGACTATGAAGACATCGGATAGAGCGATATAAGCGTGATACTTATTTTGTTTTTTAGTTTAAAACAAATGGAGAATTAAGCCTCTGTTTTTTGTTCTTCTTTTTTGGCTTTCTTCTCTCTTTTGAGGATTACCATATGAGACATACAATATTTGCCATCTTTATCAACAAAGATATTTGTCTTTTTAGTGTAGCCTTTACCAGCTTGTCTCATTCCATTTTTGGATTTTGAAGTTTTCTTTTTTGGAACTGCCATAAAAAAAGTAAAAACCTATTACAATAACCAAACTAACCTTGCCGAGCTTTAAAACGTTTATTTGTTTTACAAATTACGTAAATTCTACGACCCCTTTTTACAAGCTGACAGCCTTGTCTTTTTCTGAGGTTTTTCAAGGAAGATTTGACCTTCATAAGCGTGTGAAGACTGAAATGTGGAAAGATAAAAGTCAAGTGGTTTTTGGTAAGTGGTTTGTTGTAGGGGACGCGAGCGGAGCGAGCGGAGGGTTGGGTGGGCGGGGCGATAATTTTATGACCTGCTTACACAAAGTAATCAATTTTACACGTTATTTTCTTGCGAGCAGGTCTATTAAATTATCGCGTTGGTATTTTTCAGTTTTACCAATTTTTGTTTGTTTCGCTTTCGTATTTTTTTTCTATGTGGATAATTTTGTTTTACTTATGTATCGCCTTTCCAAAAGCATCCAAAATTGCCTCTGGTATCATCTCACTAACGGTTGGATGGGCAAAGATTGTAGCGTCCAAATCTTCCGGCAATAATTCAGCACTTTTTCCAACGGCAATAGCGTGTATCATCTCGCTCATATTTGCTCCTAACATATGACAGCCAAGCAATTCGTGAGTTTTTTCGTCAAAAATAACTTTTACAAAATTATCAAGTTCGCCAGCAGCAATGGATTTTCCATTTCCTACACCGGAAAATGTCCCAACTTTGTATTTTATACCCTTTTCTTTGCATTGAACCTCTGTAAAACCAATACTCGCAATTTGCGGAAAGGAATAAATGCAGCTTGGAATATTTGTTTTATTTAAGAACGGCATACTAACTTTTGCAATTTTTTTCTCCTTTTCTGCAATGATATCTGCTACAATAACCCCTTCACGACTTGCTTTATGTGCCAACCAAGGGCCATAAGTGCAATCTCCAATGGCGTAAATATTGGCTATATTTGTCTTGCAAGTTTCGTCAGTTTTTATACACCCTTTATCAAGTGCAACGCCGGTTTTTTCAAGTCCAAAACCTTCAACATTCGGGATAACACCAATAGACAAAATCAATTTATCGGCTGTCAATTTTTCTTGCTTGCCATCTTTTTCGTATGTAATCTCAACTTTATTTCCTGTCTTTTTATGACCTACAACTTTTATACCTGCCTTTATATCTATTCCTTTTTTTGTAAAAATTGATTTTGCTTTTTTTATAATATCTTCATCTTCAGTCATCAAAATATCTTTCCCTGCTTGCAACAACATAACATTACAGCCCAGTGCGTTATAAAAATTTGCAAACTCTACACCAATTACACCACCACCGATAATCACTACATCTTTCGGCATAGTTTTTGGCACCATTGCTCCACGATATGTGCAAATAACATCATTATCTATTTCATAATCCAAAGTTCTTGGGCTTGCCCCTGTTGCAATTACAAAGTATTTTGCATTTATCGTCTCAACTTTTCCGTCTGCACCGACGACTTCAAGTGTATTTTTGTCCTTAAACTTTCCAACTCCGCGAACAAGTTGAACTTTGTTTTTTTTGAAAAGCATTTCAACGCCACCTGTCAATTTCGCAACGACCTTGCGGGAATAGTCTATTATTTTTGTTATATCTACTTTTTCAACCTTCAAATCAACACCAAAGTTTGCACTTTCTTTTGCAACATTTAAACTATCCGCACAATGCAAAAGTGCTTTCGTAGGTATGCATCCCCAGTTCAAACATATTCCTCCTACATTTTCTTTTTCCACGCAAGCAGTAGTTAGCCCATTCTGTGCCGAACGTATAGCACAAACATAACCACCGGGGCCAGAGCCAAGAACACAAACATCAACTTTTAGCATAAAGTTTTACATATGGAAGACAAGATAATTTAATTTTCAAGGTTAGCCAATGATGGTGGCAAGTTGTAGCAATAGTGTTGCTTCGGAGCCATAACGGCGAAACTTCGGTGCAACTTTGTTTGATGTTGTTTTTTTGTTTTTTTTTGTCTAATTATAATGATTTCAAAATTACCTCATCACTTGAAATAACGATGTGGTCTTTTCCTTCACCGGTTTTGGCAAGAATATAACCTTCGTCCGTTATGTCTTCAAAAAACACTTCGTTATTATCTCGCAATAGGAGTTTTTTGCCAAGCATATAAGCATTTTTTTTCCATTGTGTTTTTATCGGTTCGAAGCCGTATAATTGCACTTTCTTAATATTTTTTTTAAATGTTTCAAAAACTTTTATACCAAAATCGATGCAATCAAGTTCAATTCCAGTTTCGTTTTTAATACTTGTTGCTTTAAAATGCTCGGTGCATTCTGGAAAATGCAATAAGTTAGCTCCAACACCAATGATAAAGTGTTCTTTATAAATTTCTGCAAGCGTTCCGTTGAGTTTCCTAAATTCATTTGTTGCTACTTGTAGAACCAATAAATCATTTGGCCATTTTAAAAAGCATTTCAAATCAGGAGCCACGAGTTTAATATTTTCCAAAACTGCAAGTCCGCTACAAAATGGTAGCCAGTTTAGTTTTACGTGTCCTCGTTTTTGTAGTTCTTCAATGTTAAAAATGGCTGTAAAATTTAAATCTCCTTTCTTTGTATTCCAAGGAAAGTTTTTCTTTGTCGAAACTCCTGCGGTTTGTTCTTTCGTGATGAGCAAATCTTCAACAATAAAGCCCTTTAAATCAATTTGCCTTTTTGCTTCTATTTGTGTGCTGTCAATAGTTTCAAAAATTTGCATAATTTAAAGCTTGAAAATTCAAATCTTGACAAATATAATTAGCAATAGACCCATATTCGTTATTTTTTTATGAAAAAGTCAGTCGGTTTTTTAGCTCTTTCAATGTTGGTTGCTGGTTGTGCTTCAAAGCAAGAACAATCAAACAAAAATGTTGATAATCAAAATTTAAAGAAGTCTGCAGAAGAGAAATCTTCAAACGATGTTGCTGAATTTAACAAGTTTGCAGCAAACAATGCTTTCTATTTTGATTTTGATAAATCAAATGTAAAAGATCAAAAACTTGTTAAAACATATGCCGAGAAATTAAACAAATTGGACAATGTCAATGTTGTTGTTAGCGGATATTGTGATAATAAAGGAAGTGCAGAATATAATAAAGCACTTGGTTTGAGAAGAGCAGAAAGTGTTAAAGATGTCTTGAAAAACAATGGTGTTAAAAAAGACGTCAAGGTCGTTTCATATGGTGAAAGCAAATACACAAAGTATGTAAGCGATGTTGCTTTGAACGATAGCAAGAACAGAAAAGCTACAATCGTTGTTGAGTAGTTTTTGATAACTTGTTTATCGCTTTTTGAATATTGCGCGGTTGGTTGTTTTTTTCTTCCAATCGCGTTTTGTTTTTTGTGTATATGATGATAAACAAGGAGGTTTTTTTAAATGAAATAAGTAGAGATAACCCTGATTTCAATCTTGACTTGATTGCGAAGGCTTATACCTTTTGCGAGGAAGCACATGCGGGGCAGGTTAGAAAGTCAGGTGAGCCTTATGTAATTCATCCTATTTCTGTTGCGTTAGAAGTTTCAAGGTTGCAGATTGATGAGGTTTCAATAATTGCTTCTCTTTTGCATGATGTAGTTGAAGATACGAAATACACAAGAGAGGATATCGTTAAAGAATTTGGCAACGAAGTTGCGACAATCATTGATGGTGTTACAAAGTTGGAAAAAATTCAGTTTAAAGAAAAACAAAGAAAACAAGTTGAGGATTTTAGAAAGTTGTTTTTAGCGATATCAAAAGATGTTCGTGTGCTAATTATAAAGCTTTGCGACCGCGTCCATAATATGGAAACCATTGAGTTCCAAAGCCCGGAAAAACAACAATCAATCGCTTTGGAAACAATAGAAATTTATGCTCCAATGGCTGAGAGGATCGGCTTGCAAAAGATTAAAAACAAACTTCAAGATATGTCGTTTAAAATTCTGCATCCTGTGGAATACGCAGAGATTACAAAAAAAGTTCAACGATTGAAGGATGATTTTAATTCAACAAATTTGGTTGAAGAAATTATAAGTGAATTGATTGCTACACTGCAAAGAAATGGCATTGAAGCAAACGAAAGAACGGTTTTTGGCCGTGAAAAATTGCCTTACTCCATTTGGCTAAAAATGACAAGAAAAAATATTCCATTTGAAGAAATTACAGACGTGCTGGCTTTTAGAATTATTGTCAAAACAAAAGAAGAGTGTTATAGGGCATTGGGTGCAATACACACGACATATAACGCAATTCCGGGAAAGTTCAAAGATTTCATAAGTATTCCAAAAAGCAACGGCTATCGTTCGCTACACACGAAAATTATGGGTTGGCGAGGACATCAAATTGATATTCAAATAAGAACACAGGAAATGCACGATGAAAATGAATTCGGGCTTGCTTCACACTGGAAATATAAACAAGGAATGACGAGAGAAGACAAAATAAAGTATCTGCGTGCCACTTGGATAAATCGTGTGCTTGATATTTTATCAAAAAGCGAGACAAAGGATATCTTAAAAGATGCAAAAGTGGAAATTTCGGAGCAACGTGTAATTGCTTTTACGGACAAGGGCGATGTTGTAGATTTGCCTTATAAATCCAGTGTTTTGGACTTTGCCTTTGCCATTGACGAAAAACTTGGGCTTTATTTTGACTACGCCATTGTCAACGGGCAACACTGCGGAATTAGTTATATTCTTCAAAACGGGGACAAAGTTTCTATTTACACAACCAACAAACCAGTCGTCAATAGCATTTGGTTAAATTACGTAATTACTGGAAAAGCAAGGAATTGTGTAATTGAATATCTGTCTTCACAGAGATGATTTGAAAAAACGTAAAATACAGCACAGAGCATATTTATCAAGCTGTCCTATACCAAACATAAACAGTGAAATACGGCGGCATAGCAAACTCAGGTTGAGTTACAGTGGCTGTGTGTGTGTGCGGTTGTCCGGAACCAGTTGAATTGCAAGTGCCAGTATGGGTGTGGTTACCGCGTTTAGCTTGTTGACTAAGGCTATCTAAAGTAAGAGGGTCTGGAGCTACGTCGTTTTGAAAAGATCTTGTGGACTTTATGTTGTTTGTGTTCATCATAACATACCCTTTGTCAGTATAGTATTCGTCACCAAATACGTGAAATAGCAAATCTTCTCTTGCATTTAAACCATTGTTTGTGCCACCGTTTACCTCTAAGGGTAAACTGCTAAGACCCAATCCAGTATTCATATTGCTATTGGCTTTAAAGTCTTCAGTACGACTATTGCTGATACCGCCACCATGGCTTATTATAGGAAGCGGGTTGTATAAATCTCGACTGTAAAAGGCGGTATAGGACGCCCACTGTTCTAAGGTGGTGTATTGACTGAGGGATGACGAGTTGTTGTAATAGTGTAAATCAGTGTATATTTCGCAGACGCGTGCATTTAATGTACCTAAACTTCTACAATATTGACCGTAATGATTTGGTAATATATTGTAATTACCAAAGTAGATTGAGGAAGTGTCAATTGCATGTTTATGTGCACCGCCATATCCAATTGACACGCTGTGTGAATGCGACGGCATTTGTGCGGCAGTTAAAGTAGTTCCGTTGACTGCAACACTAACATCTTTTGTCCGTGTTAAAGAACCGCTAAAATTAGCATTATTTGAACCTCCGGTTGTTTTTGAAGTTGTCGAAGCAAGCAAAAACCTATCCTTAATTTGCACCCAAGTGCCACCAAAAATGGTTGATGGATCTGTATTATTGACGGAAATATAAATCGAACCAACTGGATAGATTTGCTTTTTTAGTTCATTAATCGCTTCTACAATATTCTTACTATCTGTTTGCAGTTTTGCATCATCACGAGGTTGATAGGATACGATTTTGCCTTGGGTGATTTCATTGCGGTTTTCAATTTCGGATGCTGATTTATAAATAAGTTCTGGGAGGGTTTTGTATTTTAGGACATTATCAAACGTCTTGGAATAGCCTTGATAGAAGGATATTGTGTCAAAGTTGCCGTCTGTGTAGTCTTCATTTGCTTGGCAGTTGAATTTTGTGTTGTCTGTTGGCATTGTTGAGTTGGTGATTGTTGCATTTTTGGCTCTGTTGTTCCAATAACAAGGTTGTTTTTGTTTTGATAATAATACATATGCAACATTGTTTGTTGTTGCTTCAATTGCTTGTGAATTGTTGGCATT
>AUXO015684937.1_pt1 | contig 23532 bp, 32 predicted proteins | sample 768731 | NCBI WGS metagenome assembly AUXO01 (sample SAMN02715735, study PRJNA202380) | gut metagenome | biome: sheep rumen | host: Ovis aries | place: New Zealand: Palmerston North | reverse complement strand
GGGGTGGTAGGGCTCGAACCTACGCATCCGAGAGTCAAAGTCTCGTGCCTTACCAGCTTGGCTACACCCCTAAGTTTGGTCCTCCGACTGTGAGTTGAACACAGATATGACGCTTATAAGGCGCCCGCTCTAACCGTTGAGCTACCGGAGAATATTTGGAAGATGGGACAGGATTCGAACCTGCGAATAACAAGGTTGCAGCTTGCCTCCTTTGGCCACTTGGATACCCATCTATAAAAAGAAAACCGTCAGCATTGCGCTAACGGTTACTTGATATAAGACCTAAGAAGAAAAGGAGGTGATGTCTTAGGTAATTAACTGTTTTTGTTAGCGCAAGAAAAACTACACTTCATAAAGCGTTGACTAAGTCTAAATTGTTTTGAACATATCATTGCTCTCATTGTCATTTTCTCCTGTACTAATAAAGATAATTTTTTCTTATCTTTCTATATTAATTATAAAATGTGTTTTAGGTTTTGTCAACACTTAGTTCACTTTTATCCGCCATATTTAATTATACACCAAAGTCGCAATATAGATCGAACAATGCAACCGAGCATAATTATAATAAATAAAGATAAAGCAATAATTCCAAGAATTTGTAATGCAAGAATCATAATTTATTCTCCTAATATTTTTGCCGCGCGATTAACGTCAGCTTGAGTAAGTCCTGTCTTAAACTTTGTTTTAATAAAATTATTTGGATAATACTTTTGAATATCGAAATCTTCATCATCTAAAATAACAAAAGATTCGACTTCATTTTCAGATAACCACTTCATAATTTCAGCTCCACGATCGGTAGTGATTTTAGTTGTTTTTCCTTCCCAATTTGTGTAGCTATCAAGATACCTATTAGTAGGTTTAATTCCTCTTTGTGCAAGCCATTCAAGACTTACTCCATTTGGAGTCATTCCAGAAATATGTAATCCAATCTTTTCTAATCTACTCATTATACTACAAAGAGGTTTAAAACAAAGTCTCCAAGAAGAAGAAAGAATGATATTAGCATTAGTTCTTTTAATTAAGTCGCGAAGACGAAGTAAAAGCGTCTCATCAAGACTATCGTCAAGCATTAAAGACTCATCATTATTAAGAACCCCATCTACGTCTAAGAATATAACTTTCATAATCTGTCCTTTCTTATATAATAATTATAAACTAAAACGTTCCTTAAAGCCATAAAAAAAGTTCCTCTTACGAAGAACTTAGGCATAAAGCCAAGAAAGGAGGAAAATTGTTCGATCTTGAATAGGCTCACGAACGGACGATCGTATGGCGCACGTCTTTGCCTCTGCCGGTTACTGAGGACACTTTAAGCACGGAGGAGGGCAGGTCTCCCATCAGATTATGAGTTCTGCAACTAAGAACATAATTTAGCTATCGGTAAGAGTCACTTCCGTCGATCCTGTTCACACCTATTCGAGTGCAGGGACTCATCTCTTACTATTATGGAGTCTATTGTTAGGCTAAATTATTTAATTGTTCTTTAAGAAACTATCTAATGCTGACCTTCGTCATACACGATTTACTAACCAGTATTCTTCACACATTGCACCTAAAGTCTGAGGGTAAGGGAGCGACCCGAACACTTCTTTAAGTATAGCCTAAGCTATTAACACAAGGCAGAATCGATCTCTGCCAACTTTCACCGAGCTTCAGAATTTTAATATAAGATTTGCGATCTTCATATTTGCGAATCTTTAAGCTGTTTCCTTTGTTCCATGTCATACGGCTACTTGTACAATCTTATTCAGTTATAGTCTATTACTAGACATCAAGACACCGGCTTACTTTGAGGACCGGGATATCAAGTTTCTCAGGCTTAATTCCACAGGTGAGATGCGTTACCGCAGAGCTTCTTATCACCGCTGAATTTCGATTTTGTTTATGCTGTTGTTAGCATGATGCACCTTATACCTAAATCCTTACTCTCCTTATTAGCAGGTTTACCTGTAAGTTGCCCGACAGGTTTTTTACTTATCATACAGCATCCCATATGATGTTCATTCGTTAGGTACGTCCCGGCGGTCCGCAAGACCATCTTCACCGGGTTGCAAAGATAATTTCTCAAAGAACAATTAACCATGGTTATCAACTTGATTACCTAATGCTTAACTCTCTCCATGGTCAAGTTAGCTTTATATAGGTAATCAGTTGCTTGTTTACATTAGTTTGAAGCACTTCTGCCGCGACAAGGCTGTAAACTTGGAAGTGAAGTAGGAACCATTATGACCTGTTCCCATGGTCAGAGACCTTACGCTTTCCAGCGAATCGAGTTAGAAGGTTATCTCCATCTACCTGACACAATCCACGGCTGTGTCTACCCGTTGTCCGTATTAGTACATATCTCTATTTAGATATGCTTTGATAAGCTCTCTCGCCACGACAAGGCTACGGATTTTATGAGAGAGGAGTGAGGGACCGAAGTCCCTCGAAAGAAAAGGAGGAAGAATGAATAGTTTTGACTCTTGTTCAGGAGGGATATTTAATAATTTTATTTTTTATTTCTTAACATATTTATTATAGAATAATTAGTTCTATAAGTCAACATGTTTTTGATAATTGGTTGAGAGTTTTTAGAAACTTAGAGCTTCCTTCGGGCAAGTCTCACAAACCCCTGGTTGTTTATACAAAACGCACCAATTAAATTAAGAATATATCCTTGTTGTTTTGTGAACAACATAATTATTATAGAATATATTTCACGATTAGTCAACAAATTTTTCAATTATTTGTTATTTTTCTTGGCGTTAAGTTTCGCCGCAGCTTTGGCTCTTTCAGCGATCTTTGCTAAAGTATCAGCATTACGAGCTTTAAGGTCAGCTAAATAGTCTTTCTTTTCTTGAATTGTTGGAAGAACTGAATAATCCATCCACATTTCAGGAAGAGCTGTTCTTACGCCGCGAGCGCCGCAAGCTTGAACGAATGATTCATAATTGTAATATTTAGATAGAATACCTGTTGCCGCAAAGATATGAACCATAGGTTTAAATTCCTTGAATAAATGTCTTTTTGGACCGTGATTCTTACGTAACTTTTGTTTGACAGGCGCAGTTACTTTGCCTGATTGACGAGCAGCCATTGAGGTTGTTCTCCTTTCTTAATTCATATATTTATTATAGAATAAAACGAGCGATTAAGCCACAATTATTCTTTCATGTTGATGTAAACGATCAATGCAACAGAACCTACAAAACTAAGTAAGTTTATTACAACGCCTCCTGCAAGCCAATCTGAACCCGCAGTTGTATCAAAATTATTAGTAGCTTTAAATACTAACACCCAAGTAATAATAAGGTTAGCTAAAACAGCAATAGTAAATAATGCTTTCTTCATTTAAAATTCAAAGATAGAACGGCATTGTTCTGTTCCTGTATAGAAAATCTTTCCATTAAGAACATAAATAACGCCTTCGCAACCATCATAATTAACAATACGTAAATCAGTTGCATCATCTGGAACTTCAACTACTTTTAAAGTTTCAGCATATCCGCCCCAAGAACCTTCAAAAACATGACCTACAAAGCGGCCTGTTTCGACGTCTTCAACAAACTTCGGATCAGAACGTTGCTTGATGGTTTCATCTGAGACCATACCATAATCAGTGTTAATTACAATTTTCATATTATTTCTCCTTTTTTAAATTATTAAAAAAGTTTTTGATTAAGTAAAATTCTTCTTCACTTAAAATGACGTGATCAGACGCTCCAAAAGTATCTACATACATTTCATAATCGCGTTCTTGAAGAACAAAACCTAATTCGTCAGGATACTCTTTAATGAGATTCCAGACTTCATATTCATCTTCAAGTTCTGTTCTTAAAGCGCGATACTCGGCAAGACCTTCAGTATCTTCAAGTTGTTGAAGATGTAATTTAGTTGGTACATCAACTATTCCAATAAAAGTAGACATCTTATTCATGTGCTATACCTGCCTTTACCATATCTCTATATTTACATTTACACTTAATAAGTTTATGTTTATTATCATAAAGTTGGACATCACGAGGTTGTAAAACTAAACCTTCCATTTCGTGTAATCCACCATTTAAAGTAGACATTGGGTGAGAAGCAACAAATGCTTTGGCTTCTTCAAGAGTTCCTTCAAAGCAAACGGGAACAGCTGGCAAACCTAACTTGTTCGCCACATCAGTAACATTATTTCTTGTTAAGTCCCAACCATCAATGTTAACATCAAAAACAATAAATCCGATAGATTTACCGTCGGCGGCATAGAGGCCGCCTCCTTTTTGGATACCAGCACCAAAGGCTTCTCCAAAAACATAGGCTTTGGATTCGCCAAATACTTGCTCAAAAAGATATTCCATTTCAGGAGTACCGAAAGTTTCTTCCATATATTTGGCTACATTAGGTTGCATTTCAGAAGTATCAGTGTGACCTGCCCAAGAAATACGGTGACCATCCCAATAAACACGGGTATTAGTACCATCAATTTTTTCAGTACCTTGCCAAATGATATTCTTTAAAGTTTCGTATGGTTCGTTTAAACCTACGATAGTTTTATATTTAGCGTCGAATTTAAAGACGTTTCCAATTTTTTGATATTCTTTTTCCATTAGTTATTTTCTCCTTTTGTAAAGTCCGCAATGAATGGAGGGATATAATCCCAATCTTCACTTCTCCATCCATCTTCTATCATAATAACTCTGATTTCTTCTGGCTTCATACCAAATAAAGGAGCGAGCTCTGCGGCCGCTTCTTCCATGTCTTTGTGCAATCTATCTTCATCACGTAAATGTCCGTTAGCCTCAGTTACAGCATCATATTTATACCAACTAAAACCAACTTGATGTCCGAAGATATATGCATTTTTAAGTAATTTATTAAGTGCTTCTAATTTATTCATTAGTCCCACCAACTTTCTAGGTATTTACAAACAGTTTTGAAAAATAATTTTTTATATTTTTGTTCAGCTTTGTGAAGCTTCTTGTGAGTAATGAGCATAGCTCTACGACGTGCTCTCTTAGAAGTTCCTTTTGGTCCATATTTATAGACACAATGGAAACCAAGATCATCAACAGTGACTGTGCCATCGCCATTGTCATGCTCTTTATAAGTCTCTGGATGATCGACTACTTGAATATATTCATCTTCAATATTTTGCCATCTGTCGTAATAATAAATGGCTTTCTTGAGAGTTTCTAAACGATGATCATCTTCAGGTGCACCCCAAACATTTTCGCCTCTTTCATAATATTCAATCATCCAACGAATATAAGATGCTAAAAAGTCAGTCATATAACTCCATTCCCATGGTCCTGCGTCTTCCGCAATACCTTTGAGTTCGTCATGATACTTGGCTTGCATCTCATGATATTCTTTTGAAAGTTCTGGATGTGTCATTTTTTCAACCTTATCCATAGCTTCTTTTACTTGTTCAGGTAATTGTTCTTTTTGGTTTTTGTTTACAAATCTAATTTCCATAATAAATCTCCTTATTACAAGGCTTTTGCTGGAGCGATAAAAACATTGAAACAATCAACATGATTGTCATAATATTCAAATTTTAATTTTCCATCTGACCCTTTATATATTTTTACAGGTTGGAAAGAACTACATTCTAATGAAAATACCTCATAATCTCCAAATTTTTCTAAGAAGATTTTTGTTTCTTCATCATCTTCTACATTTGGATTACGGACATCATCACAGAAATCATTATTGTCCCAATAATCGTGTTGAAACCAACTACGTTCTTCATCAGCTTTCTTATCAAAACGATAAGGACTGTGTACTTTGAAGTATGATTCAAAGATTAAACAATCTCTATTTGGTTGATAAATACGATAATGTTCACGTGCATTTACTTCTTCAAGGAACTCTCTTAATGTCATCATACTTCTACACCTTCTTTCTTATATAAATATTATAGTATATCTTTTTCAATTACACAATAAAAACTCCCCTAAGGGAGTAAAATGCAGGCACAACCCTGCTAGCAGACCGTCTGTCTGGAGTTCCCCGGCTTTAGTCTCTTTTTACCCTTATAGGTATCAGTTGTACACTAGCAAGATAGAAATATATCTTGTCGGGATATCTTCCCTTTTGGGTTAATTACCTATTCATAAATTGATTTCTCGCCAAACCTCTTTCGAGTTGAACAGGCTGAGGTAGTCCACTTACTTAATTATTGATACCTATTATGCTTTATTCAGTATCTATCTTGCTACTCGTTAGGGCACACCATAACTTTCTTCTTGCAAACCTCAAGATAAATCAAACAACATTCAGTACTGGGTGGTGGAACTATGAAAATATTTATAGGCTGAACCGCCCAAGATCGCTATCCTATAGGTTCGTTTAAACATTGGTGCGAAGGGCTATGTACCTATTAAATCTATACATTCCTTTTCGGCGGTGAATTGGAACACCTGCTCTACTACTTATTGAGCTACGACTCGGAACCGCTATTCAACGGTTGAATAATCCTATCGTCAGGACTGGAACCTGAACAATGTATAGAAGCCAATTATTAAAGGAGGTCCTCTATTATCCTACTGTTTAACCTATTGCATCGGTTTACATCACCGGTCAGAAGCCATAGATGAGGTATCCAAGATTTTTTCGCAGTCTGCTCTGCTTACTCCACCTGGCTGGAGGAATTCTTAATAAATGCCACCGCTTGAGGACGCCAACCTACCTCAAGTTCATAGGGCCCCAGATTCCCTATTCGGATTAGAGATTAAAGTACCTTTTCGGCGGCACTAAACCGATAAATTAAACTTCCCGCATTTGAGGCTGAGGATCACCTTAAGGATTTTTGAAGTGTGACTTCAGGAAATATTATGGGCATGCACCCTACCTTAACCCTATATATAAATATACAATACTTATTACTATTTGTCAACTAATTACACTCATAAAATTCGATAACGAACAAACTTTTATCACAGTTGTAATATCGGTCCGTCTCTTCTTTCATTAATCGTAAAATGCGACTCCAATAAGCAATAGCTTCTTCTTTATTATATGGAAGTAAATATTCATTTTCATTCCAGAAATCTTCATCTAGTTCTTTTTCAAGATACATGATAAGAGCAATTAAAGTTTCATAGTGAAATTTAATTGACATGTTTTCTTCATCAGCAGAAACTCTTATTGGGGCGCACTGCAGCCGCAAAAACTCCACGATAATAGTATCTACACAAAGATAGTTCTTCCAATTCCAAGCGCAGATTTCTTCATCTCTATAATAAACTGAAATACCACCCAATCTACTCATAACATTCTCTCCACCAGACGTTACCATCTTCTGTTTCATAGAACTCTATTTCGCCTCTATGCGCACGTATTGCGTCATTAACATAACCAAGATTACCACCGTCCCATTTACGGAAGCCGAAATAGTAACGATAATCTTTTAAGAATTTAGTTGCTTCTTCATCAGTTAATTTGAGTAGTTCTTCTTCTGTGAAAAATAAATAAAATAAATATGCAGCGACATATTCTAATGAAATGCTATCATAGTCATTCAAATCGACGCTAAGATTCTTTTGTATAAAATTATCTAAATCAACATTATATTCATTACGAGCGGTTTCTTTCGCAATATTATAAAAGTGTTCCTCGTATGCTTGACGGCGACCTGAATAATCATCATCATCGCCTGTCCATTCTACTTTTTCCTTAGTAAAAATGGTGCGATAATATTCACCGCATTGCCAAACAGTAGGAGTAAAACCTGTTTCTTTTACAAATGCAACTTCATTTTCAGTTAATGCTTTCATATGTTTTTTTTCTCCTATTCTTATATAATTATTATAAAATAAAAAGTGGACCATGTCCACTTATTCTATAAAATAGTGCCGGCAGCATTCCCTTGAAGCCTTTACTCGATTTAATATCAACGAGAAACCTAGGATAAATGGATATTAGGATTCGTAGCACTGTTAAACTATTTTGGTTCTTGTGGTGAATAGTTTTCTAAAAAAATTGGATAATATTTTTTTAAGAAATTAGCTAAATCACTAAGCAACTGAACCGTATTATCTTTTTGTTTCTTTTCTACTTGATAGACAACTCTTCTGTTATTCTTATATGCTCAAACTGTTTTATTATTGTTTCCATAATAAACGCAATTTAATATACCGTTTTCATATCTGTTGATAAAACCCTCGTCTAAATGAATGTAATAGTGACTAATAATATTTTTTTCTGGCTTATAACTAATAAAATAATGTTTAGGATAATCTACCATATATACTTCTATTAAACGATTACTATAATAACACATACAATAATGTCTCTTACCATATCTTAATCAATAGTAAGTATATCTTACATCATCACTACGATATTCTATATCATTTGTGACATAAAAATGTTGAGAAGGTTCCATAAAAATTCCTTATAATTTGGTGCGTCTTGCAGGGATCGAACCTACGACCTCCACTACGTCAAAGTGGCGCTCTCCCAGCTGAGCTAAAGACGCATATGTTGCGACGCACCACCTAGAAGTTTGGGCTTTCACCGTGTCTCTCGTTTTATGTCGCCTTACAGGAAGAATTTGAACCATTATCCTTGGGTGCTTAATAAACTAATTGGTACTCCCTGACGGGCTCGAACCGCCGACCTCCTCGGTGTAAACGAGGCATTCTCCCTGCTGAACTAAAGGAGCATATGGTGCGGTATGTCGGATTCGAACCGGCGATGTCTCGTTGGCAACGAGAAGTGTTACCACTATACTAATACCGCATAAGTGGATAAGTGGTTGGTGGAGCAGACTCCTTATCCTCGAGGTTCTTATGGTCCAGTTTCTGCTTTTATATCCACAAGACTAGTTGTATATTAGAGCTGTATTGGCGGCGACGGCGTACCTTCTCATCATGCGTACCTGACTCTAATACACCTTGTGTTAAATTATTTGGCACCGGACCAAGGATTCGAACCCTGATAAACTGTTTTGGAGACAGACGTCCTGCCGTTGGACGAGTCCGATATGGTGGCGTAGGAGTTATTTTCGCAGATGCTACCCTCATGTTCTTATGGCCCATGCTGCTAGCCGAGTTTCACGGCATCTTTATGGTGGCGTGGCAGAGCTTTCGTCGTTTCGCCATATCCCCGGTGCAGGAACACCGTCCTGGTGGGACCTATTATTAACTATTTGGTGGGCAAAGAGGGACTTGAACCCTCACGACCATCAGGTCAGTAGATTTTAAGTCTACAGCGTATGCCATTCCGCCACTTGCCCATAATGCACGTTTTCGCCAACTCTACTAATTTCCATGGCTAGTCTCTTACCCAATTCCCTATACGCACTATCAGGACTATCGACGTGCAACTCCTTAGTTCTCTTTGTCGTTTGTCTGAACACGATAACAGAGTCGATGTTATTTTTCGTCTGGATTATGCGACTTCCCTTCTTTTTCGACTAATAGACTATATTCTAAAAGTAAATCCATTCAATATCGAATTCTTTTTTAGATGGTTTGTCATTTTTACTATGACGCAATTTATGATTGGAAAATTTTTTAAGATGTTTCCAGCGTCTGCCTCTATAAATGCGGCGATAAATGCCTTTTCGAGAGTCAAAGTAAACACCTTTACTTCCTTGTTCATACTTCTTTTTTAGATATTCTTGCTCTGTCATAGTATTTTCCTTTGGTACCCCTCGAAGGATTCGAACCTTCACTGAACAAGGTTTGAGCTTGCTGCCTCTGCCATTGGGCTAGAGGGGCATATTGGTCCGGAATGCGAGATTCGAACTCACGACCCCCTGATCCCAAATCAGGTGTTCTACCAAGCTGAACTAACTCCGGATAGTTCGCTGTCTTAGCCCACGCACAGCGATAAGCGGCATTCCGGGCGATCGTATTTTTTTGTTACAGCTTATTACTTTTCGTCTGCAACCCCATCGCCTAGCGGTTTTAAGAGTTTCCCTTCTCTATAATAAATTATATGGTGGATCGAAGGGGAATCGAACCCCTATCCCCTGAGTGCAAATCAGGAAGTCTCCCGTTAGCCTACCGACCCATTTAATGCAGTTGTCAGTGGTTTTAAGAGGTACCGTAACTGCAAATCAACCTCTACCCTGTAGTTGCCAGCCTACTTTCCCAATGCGGGCCACACAGTCTCCGATTTAAGAGCGGCATAATGAAGGTTTTTCGTGTCCTCAGCGGTGTCTAAACTGTTCTCCGGTAACACTAGGGTTCTCACCGTCCCACCCTTACGGAATGAGTACCTACAACCTTATCAGCGATTAGTGGGCAGATGCTGCGTCTACACTAATCTATTGGTGTTTAAGTCTTATACCTGACGTCAACCTTTATAGATTTCACGGTTTAGATAGAAACCTACTAAATCTCCTCGTACTCTATCACCTACGTGGCGGAGAGATTTACCTTACGTGCGAACCTCTCGAATCGGCCTATTGTCATTGGCAGGAAGGTTTTTCCTTGCCGGGCGTAAGGCGTCCCACCCATAATAAATATTGTTAGTTGGTGCCGTTTGAGAGTCTCGAACTCCCGACCTGCTCATTACTAGTGAGCTGCTCTACCAACTGAGCTAAAGCGGCATGGTGCCCCAACGCCGAATCGGACGACGATCTGATGATTACAAGTCAACTGTACTACCATTGTACTACAAGGGCATGTCTGGTTACGGGGGTGGGATTTGAACCCACGACCTTCAGGTTATGAGCCTGACAAGCTACCAAGCTGCTCTACCCCGCGATGTCTGGTGTGGTATGACGGATTCGAACCGACGTCATCTGCTTGGAAGGCAGAGATACTGCCACTATACGAATACCACAATTTGGCGGATCCAGAGGGAGTTGAACCCTCCTCCCCTGCGTGACAGGCAGGTATACTAAACCGATATACGATGAATCCATTTGGTAGAGGAAGAAAGAGTCGGACTTTCGTCTCTCGGTTATCGGCCGAGTGCACTAACCGTTGTGCTACTCCTCCATTTGGTCATCCCGAAGGGACTTGAACCCTCAAATTTCACCTTGAAAGGGTGATGACTGTAACCAATTCGTCTACGGGACGATAAAGTTTTTTTAGAAGCCCCAGGTCTTCTTTCTTAAGGCCTTGCGGGCGCGTTCTGATTTTTGTTTGCTCGCGCGACTTTTTTGTTTCGCTGCTGTTCGCATCTTTTGTTGTGTTTTTCTATCCTTTGCTTGTCTTAATGTTTGAATCATAACTTATACCTTCTATGATTATTATAGGACATTATAAGCTGATTGTCCACATAATTTTTAAGTTTGGTGGGACGTGGGAGAATTGAACTCGCCATATCTGGTTTCACAGACCAGCACCTTAGCCATTAGGTTAACGTCCCCATGTTTGGCGGGTCTCCTGTGACTCGAACACAAATCCTTCGGTTAACAGCCGAGAGTTCTGACCTTTGAACTAGAGACCCATTTGGTGGGCGGAGATGGAGTTGCACCACCCGAACTTTCGTAACTGATTTACAGTCAGCCCCGCTACTACTTACGGTATATCCACCCAATTATTTTATTTTTATATAAAGACCGCAGTGGCATTCGCCCTCTGCTTGTTCTCTAAACTCTTTACACATACATTTATGGTCAGGTATGTGAGTTAGTTTGCATGGGCAATAGCCATCGTTCTCTTTTAAGGCTTCCCTTACCATTTTAACAATCATTACATCTGGATTTATAATAATTTTCATATAATCTCCCATTAAAAAAGCAAGGTTTTTCACCTTGCTTACTCGGATTAAGATTAGTGATTTATTTCAAGTCCCAATGGGCTGGAATGTAATCCTTCTCTGTTACGGTAAACAAGGTGCAGTTAAAATCACCGACGATATAATGACCTTCGGCAGGAATGGTATTTAATGTTGGGTTTGTCCAAGTGAATTCCATTTGATTTTAACTCCTCTACTAAGATTTCGGTATTCGCTTCACCGATAAGCTACCACATCCTTGCGTGGTTCCAATTCAATTACCCTTGAAAAATCGGGGAGAGCACCCACAGCCTCTCGGGGTCACATTTGCCTTGCTCTCATAGGTTTGTCTGTTTTACTAGTGAAGCTCGACGTCTATACTTCACAGGCGCGCCTTTATACGATTAGGCATTGCATCATAACGTGGATTTCGTTTTATAGTCCGCTCAAACCCATTGAGATTGGGGCGATTACGACAATCGCCAAGCTTCCTTGTTTTCTCACTCTGTCGTAGGTAAGGATTAAACTAATTATAAACCATAATCACGGCAACCTTTCATTCATACGGGAATGCACTATGGGTTGCTAACCATCACCGTCGTGGTCTTGAGAGAACTCCTTTTCCATTAAGGGGTCACATTGCCCCGCCACGAATGTCCGTTAAGGTCCGGACTTCCAAACTTGCAGTTATCGAGCGTCAGTCATCACTGGACACGAAGGTTTCCTCTGCCAATATCTTATTAGTCGCATTAGTTGAAGGGAACCATAACCTTGGCTTGCGACATAAAGATAATTATATTTCTTATCTTTATATAAATATTATAGACTAGGTTTTACCCTTTGTCAACGATTTTGAGGCGCTATTCTCGGTTAATGTGAATACGAACGCCTTTGTCAAAGATGTAAGTCTTATAATGCTTGTCATCCCAGACATCTCTTAATTGTAAACCATACTTGGCTACTACTTCGTACATGTGGTTATTAGCCGCTTGTCTTGATGCGAAGGTCATATCCTTTTCTTTAATACCTTCTATCGCGAAGGTATAGAAATGTGTGGTTTCATTAAAGTAAGAAAAATTAAACATAAGTATACCTCTCTCCCAGTTTAACGACTTGGTGGTCGTAGAAAAGTATACATTTTTCTACTGCTTAATTAGTATAGAATATGTTTTTCATTTAGTCAAGAAAATTAACATCTGTGAGCATAGTTAATTTCTGTTTCAATACTGCCAACACGAGAAGAGATACGGTCTAATTCCATATTGACATGTAAGATTTCATGTAAAGTTCCAATTAACTTGCAAATGTAATCATTAAACACCTCGTGGTCATAGATATTATCCATTAACTCATCAGAACATTGAGTGCTGCATCCTTCTTCGGCAATAAAACCATAATCATAAGCAACATAACGTCCATCTTTGGTTTTACCTAATTGACCATTATCAGAAGTAGAACCATAGTAATCTGCTAAATAACGAATTGTTTCAGCCGCTTTTCTCAAATCAGCTTTTTCTTCATCAGTAGCATCTTCCCAATTATAATCACACCAATCATCTACAACTTCATCTAAATCACTATCATAATAAATAGTGTCTGCGAAGTCTCTAAAATCATCGGTGTCGACTTGTTCCATAATAATAACGAAGTGACCGAAAGCCGCAATCTCTGCAAAGTAATATTCATCGCAATTCATATAGCCATCAACTTCATGTCTATTTTGAGTAAAACCACCAAAACCAACTGCTAATTTAATGACATAGTCTTTGCTATTATCTATTTTTAAGAAATCTACTATTTCACGTGGACATTCATAAACGATACGAGAACTTCCCGCACCAATTTCATCTAAATGTCTTAATTCGTTTAAGATTCTAATTTCTTCTCCAATCGTTAATGTTCTCATAATTTTAATTTCCTTCCTTAACTTTTCTTATATAATAATTATAAAATAAAAAGATGGATTAATCCATCTTTATTTTTTATTAAGGGTAAAGAATTGGTGGCTCGTCACTAAAATATTCAAATACATTTACTTTACCACCATAAGGCCAGTTACTACAACCATCGATCGCAATAAACTTTGGATGAATGTAAGTATCGCAGTTAATATATGTATGTTTGTCGTGTTTATTTTCTTGACGCTTCTCGCCAAATTTTTCCGCAAGTCTCCAAGCATGCCAGTGACCAATTAACATTCTCTTTTCAGGATAAATCTTTTTGGTGATGCAGTATTCTGTATTAGCCCAAAGCGCGTCTTCCCAAAGCGAAAATCTCATACACTTATCATGACGCCAATCACAATTTAAGATTAAATCAGTCTTAAAATTATAATTATCATATCTCTTGTAATGTGGCAACCAACCGTGTGTAACAATTAAGTCCTTAAATTCAGCCGCGAAGTGACACTCCTTAAAGTACTGTGTAAGACGGTCATTGAATCTTAGCTTCGCGAGTGCTACCGGCTCCGCTGTTCCCGCCAATCCTAAGAAAGTTTCAGCGATTCCGTTTTGGTAGTCATATTCATGAATTTGGTCAAGGTCTAAAACAAGGTCTCTTAAACGCTTATCGTGATTTCCCCAAAGCAAGATGTGATGTGGTGTATCTAACAAGAAATCAAGTACTTCTTTATTCTGAGTTCCTCTATCGAAAGGATCGCCAACACTTACGAGTGTATCATTTTGCGCGTCAAAATTAACGTCTGTTAACGCTTTAATTAGTTTATCATAACAACCGTGAATATCCGAAACAAATAAATATCTCATAATAAATCCTTTCTTTATATTATATATTATATATCATCTTTTGCAATTCTGCAATAAAAAAGAAGATTATGCATCTTCTTTTGTTTCTTTATGTTCTTCTTTATTGTCTTCGTCCATTATCGCCGCAAGGAAGGTAACAAAGACAGTTACGTCTTCTTTTTCTTCCAAATTAACTTTTCTTATAATAAAAGGCAATACGACTTCATTTAAGATTTCATTAGGAGTGGCTTTTGCGAGGATTTGTTTTTGTTTAGCACTCGCGACCTCTACCAGCTTCTCTATTTTTTTCTCTTTATTTTGATTTGGAATTCCAAAAAATGCCATTAAAGTATTTTCTTCGATTTTATTGTCTTTAATCTTCAAAATAATTTGAGCCTGTCGACCTTCATCAACTTCGCTTAATTCCGTAACGATAACTTTCTTTTTCTTAAAGTCGAATAAAAACTTAACCCAATCTGTTTCTCTTATTACTTCAACCAACACAGAATCAGGCCCAATTTCTTGGAACTTAAATTCATCTTCTTTGAGAGTAATTTGTCGAGATAGGGAGAATATCATTAAACAAGTATTTATAATACTTTCGTAGCGAGCTGCTATGTTTTTTACTTTTTGCTCTTTAACTTGGTGTCTCCACTCTAAGCCATAAAGAGTTGCTATCCATATACATAACCCAATACAGATAACTATTAAAATAAGTTCAAACATTATCTAACGTCCCAACTTTCTTGGTAATCGTCAGCATATTGTTCGTCAGTTATATCAGAATCGTAGTTATCTTCTCTGATGGCATCTTGAATAACATCACTTGGATAAGCACGATACATAATATCGCCATCTTCAGCGTAATATGGAATACGGAAATCTTCTTGTTCTTCGTAATTATCATCATTTACAAACTTGCAGATTTCGTCCCAACTTAAACGAGAAAAGATATTATATTCAGCCACTTTGTTACGAGACCAAACACTTTCATTTTCTTTGCCAACAAATGTCTTTAACCATTCAACGAAACTTTTATAATCGTCTTCATCCCAAGAATTACATCTTGTTTGCCAGACTAATTCATCTCTTGTTAATGTTATAGTTTTACTCATATTAAAATCCTTCTTTCTTATATTTTCTTATACTATAAGTATAGACTGAAACGAAGGATCTTTCAATATAATCTTACGAAATTAATAAGGCTTTTTGTAGGTTAGAAAATTCTTTTTTACAGGCACCAGACCAATATTCTTCAGGTATGTAATATCTTCTAGCATATCGCTCATGCGGCCGCATCGAATAATCGGAACGTACAATAAATTCATTAAGTTCTAATCAAGCTAAAACTCTCGCCAAAGTATGATTATTTATCTTTAACTCCTGCAACATATGTTCTCTACTGTGACTAAACGAACCTTGAAACCGCATAGCGTAATAATAGAGATAACAATACACTCTTGCGATACTACGACGTTCGCCAATTTTCACCGCATTAAGTGCGTTTCCTAGAGTAAACCACACGTGTCGCGGCATCAAACAAGTATAAGTATTATCTTCACCTATGGATTCTGGTTGATAGTTAAATAGTTTAGTTAGAGTTCTTCTATCAATGTTAGTTATAAATGTATCATTATTTTGGGTTCAGTTAAAAGAGAGATACCTTAAACCATCTTCTGTATCAACATGATACATATGGTCGCATCTCTCCGCAACATTGGTTAAAAAATCATATAGAGTTAGATAGTTCCATGACTCAAATGGTATAGGAACTACGTTAAATAATTCGATAGTTTTCATACAAAACCTGACACACTAACTAATATAATAAGAGAGACTAATTCTTAGCTCAGATGATACTGTTTTTCGAATTAGTCTTTTCTTCTTCTTCTTAAAAATTTTTATAACTCATTATGCTAGGTCGAACACGTTGTGTGAGACCGCATGATGAAGGCACCCAAATCGAGGATACGTATACGTATCCGAGACTGTGCCTTTTCTCTTAATCTTACAGGACTACTTACTCGCTTCGCGAGTTACGCAACGCTTTAAGACTTATTTAACGCTTTAAGTTATTCGGTAAGTTCTTTTTTACTATTGAGTAACGCTAACTTAGCTTCACGTTTCTTTTGAATCTCTGCTTCTTTTGCTAAGCGTTCTTTTTCTTTTTTAAGTGCTTTTGCTTCTTTTTCTGCGTTGGCTTCATCAAACGCATTAGCTTCCATGAATGGGTCGTAATCAATAGATTTAATGGTGTTCTTTAGTTCCCAACTAAATGTGAATTCACTGTTTTCTGCTACGATAACGATTCCTTCTTTTGTTTCTACTACATCAAATTCAGGTAGTAATCAGGCTAAATCTTCCTTTAAAGCCGCAACACCTTTTTTACGAAGTTCATTACGAATGCTTTGTTGAATTGTAACACTACCAGTACTTGTTGTATTAGTAGGATATTCAGTAACTTCTACTTCCTTTAAGAAATCGGCAAACTTAGATTGATAATCCATAATAATAAATAAATCTCCTTAAATAAATACTATATATGCAACTAGCAGCCTTGGTTGGTCTAATGTTTGTTAATCTATTAACAAACAAGAACTTACTAGCGGGGTTCGCTCCGCTTAAGGCTGCGCTCACCCCAATATTTATGAGGACTTCTTATCTGAATCGATATGCAAAACTATATAGGACGTATTATCATTACTGAGAGAGAATGAGACTGTCGTAGGGTCGTATTTTTCTCCGTCTTTGTCAATGATTATTAGTGTTTTGCTTTTTTCTCATCGAATAAGTTTTTTTAATTGTTTAACTGTCATATATATTTCCTATTTATACTATACAAAATGATTTTGATTATGGCAACAAAAATCGTTGACAAATCGAAAATTAGGTGATCGTGGTTTAGACTAGAGACTGTAAATGTAGGTTAACCACGAAATGTTTGAAAATGTAACCGCGAGACAGTAAACTGTTGTTTAATAGAACTTTAAGTTACAGGGACTGCGCGGATGCGTTGCATCCTTGCTTGCGGCTTTATTTAGGAAAAGGTGCCGCGCCGCCCGATTTCTATAAAGTTCGGAAGGAACTTTTCTAAAATTTTCCTTCTCAAATTTAGGGAACATTTTGGCGAGTTTTTGTAATAAATGTTCCCTAAAAATAAAAAATTTTTTTGAAAAATTTTGTAGCTTTACACAACGCTTTATAGTACAATACCAGACGGAATTAAACTACATATAGTTGATTACTCTATGTCTTTGTGATGCGGCCGCAAAGCAGGCTTTAACAATTATACCCGAAAGGGTATAGATATGATTAAGATAATAAAAATTATACCCGAAAGGGTATAGTTTATTAACCTACAGAAAATGTGGGTTAACCGAATACAAATAAAAAAGCCTTACTTAGAACTATAAGAAGGAAGGAGGTCATATAGTCCTAAGTAAGGCCCGTTATTGTTTATGTGATGCCACTTAACCGTGGTCTTATACTGCCCCTGACAATAACGAAACAGTGGTGCCAGGATGATTACCATTGCGAACCTGCTAATATCTAACGTGTTTCTTTCCGACCTTTATTTTACTTGTCGGTACAAGGAAAGGTTTTTAGGTTACCGTTCAAACTATGAGATTTCGAGATGACCTCATGAACTATCCTTTTCGCCCCAAAGGACGGGGTACACCGTTACGTGGTCGAAGCGATCGTCAAGGCTGATGGGCATTCGTTCAACACAGACGAAGATGTGCCGCTATCTCACTAGCAGTATGGGTATGGGGAGTTAAAGTCAGACACTACCAACCTGTCGTCATTAGTCTATAAGGCCAATACGATATAGACATCGGATACTTTTACAAGTGTATCAACTTGAATCACCAACTTGCCTGTGACTTAGATGATTAGAAACGCACATATTCTTACGCAGTATATGCTTACGCCTAGCGCGAGTCACTAGGGACTTGGGTCTACGCCCTTCCATGTTTGAATTCTTGGTAGATAAGAATATAGTTTTTACTTGACGGCACTACGGGACGTCACAAGACCGGTTTTTTAAGGTGGGTGCATTTTCTACTTGCTTCTTCGCCCACAACTTATCTAAGTGGAGTTGCCAACCGCACTGATCAATTTGTTGACCCTCTTAGCCAGTCCAGAGGGAGATTTTAGTATTCTTACTGTTACACTAGGCAGTAACCCTAACCCCAATATCTGTCATATTGGCGACCTTTAATTTGTATTCCGCAGCCGTTGTCTGCGGTTGTGGTTGAACTACTTTATTTACCACAAGCGCTATTAATGAAGTAGTTCGTATGTAACTGTTAGTTGAAGAATCTAACAGTTGCTAACTTGTGTTGATGTAAGACTAAGAAATCTCTTTCTTTTTTCATCTTACATATATATTATAGACCATATCTCAGGGTAAGTCTATAACTTTTTTCATTTAGTGATTGAATAAGACGCCCTAATCATCTTAGTCAAATGATGTAGAATTGTTTGATAAGGGGAAGGAGTTAACCTTCCCCTGAGATTAACTGAGTAAGAGTTGATTAGTCAACGTCTTTGCAGAAGCCCCAAACTGCGACTTCAGATTTTGTTTCGCTCATGACAGTAGCTTTGAGTTCGCTCTTAGCTAAGTTGCCACGGTTAACTAATGAAGTAACAGAACCTGGTGCGACCTTTTCAATACCCATAACTTCGGCTAATTGAGCGAGAGTGAATTCTCCGTCCATACCGGAAGCTGCTTCTAAGATTGCCTTTTGAGCATCAGAGTATGTGCATGGGTTGCCTTTTGCATCGCTAGCGATGTGGCTGTCGATGTAAGAGTATAAACCGACTTCTCTTGGTCTTGCTTTGATAACTTCTCTGCTACCGATCTTTTCAATATATCCACCTTTAACAGCGTGGTTGAAATGAACTGGGAGTAAAGAACTACCTAATTTTTCGTTGACTTCAGCGATGGTTAAACCATCAGTTCCCTTAAGGGCAGAAACGATGAGTCTGTCGTTTTCATTTGGTGTGAATTTTGAGATTTTTTCAGACATAAAATTCTTTTTGTATTCCTTTCTATATTTAATATAGTATAAGTTACTGACTAGGGCAACAACTTTTACTTTTTTATGAACTCTTAGTTCGTACTTGCGTACTTAGCACAATCGCCACGGGCAGGCGGTTCATGAGATTGCGTAAGCCCTATTTTTTCTTAGGGTTTTTATTTTGGTTCTTGGCGTTACACGAGCAAAGAAAAATGCAATCTGGGTGAACGCATGATTTCTTATCTCTGTCGTAGTAAGGACAGTTTTCGTGTGTTGGAATAGATTGCTTTGTAATCATTTATAACTTTTTCACTTTCTTTATATAATAATTATATACTTATTCTGGTTATTTAGCAACAAAAATGTTGATTTTAACTGAAAATTATGAGGGATTGCGGCGAAATGGAGGACAAAGAGTAAGATTTTCGCCGCAATTCCACTATTTTTTATATTTCTATTGGATTTTGAGAGTATTTTATCTTCAATTCTTGAAGAGTTTGCTTCTCAATTTGTCTAATTCTTTCACGAGTTAGACCTAAATAAGCACCAATTTCTTCCAAAGTATGCTCATTTCTCCAATCTTCTGGATCGCCCTCTTCACCAAGACCATATCTCATCTTGAAGATGATGCGGGTTCTCTCTGGGAGGCCTTCCAAAAGTTCCATAATGAACTCATGGTTCATATTACGTTCAGTGTAAGCGACAGGACTTTCATCGCTATCATCTGGTTGGAGGTCTTCGATAGTGTCATCTGTGTCATCACCGAGGGGGATTGAAAGGGACACTGTATCTTTCTTCCATTGTTTGAGCATTGCTATTTTACTTGGTTCAATTTCCATTTCAGCGGCGATTTGTTCATCAGTTGGGTCAACGATGCCGCGGCTAGCGAGGTCGTCGATCGCATTCTTCATATTGTTAAGTAATTGATAAATGTTGGCAGGTAATCTGATGTTGCGGCCTTTCTCGATAATAGCCTTCATAATGGCTTGTTTAATCCAAGGAGTGGCGCAGGTTGAAAAACGGTAGCCGAGTTCTGGATTGAACTTTTCTACTGCTGTAATTAAACCTAAATTACCTTCCATAACGAGGTCCTCAAAGGACATGCCGTTGGATTTATAGGATTTAGCGATATAAACTACCAAACGTAAATTACTATTGATTAAAATATCACGAGCTTCTTGGTCTCCTGCTTGAATGCGGTGTCCGAGAGCGATTTCATCTTCCGCACTTAAAAGAGGATACTTGGCGATTTCGCCTAAATATGCCTTAAAATTAGTAGCCATAATTATTCTGCCTCCGTTTCTTCAATGTCTAAACGAGTTGCGCCGACATTAGCATCAAGATATTCTTGAACTTTTTCAGTTAAGATTTCTTTAACAAATTTTTTTGCAGAAATTGCTTTTGCTTCTGGGTTAGCGGCGACAGATAATCTGAACACTTGTCCATTAGTTTTGCGAATTAACGCATAACCACTCCAAGCGCCATTTGTATCTTTGCTGTATTTGATTTTGAATTCTTTTTCTTTTTTAGCCATATAGATTTTTCCTTCCTTTTTTATCTTATACTAATATTATAGAATACTTCGTGGACTAATTCAATATAATTTTTCAATTAGTCTTCATCTTTTGCGCGGGCAGCCTCTAACATTTCGACATCATCTTCGGTGATGCGGTAAAATGCCGGACTACCAAAATGTTTATATTTAGCGTAAGAATAATGGACACAATAAATATCGCAATCATCGAGTTCGATGAAAACCTCATACTCGTTTTTCAAGAGTAATGCGGCAACTTCTAAGGCACGATCGATACCGTGAACACTGATGTATTTTTCTTCTTCTGCAAAATTTTTAGTCATAATAAGTTCCTCCTTTTATTCACTTAATATTTCATCATAGAAATCGGTTACATCTTCTGAGATGTCATATATTACTTCACTGCGGCTGAGCATCGCAACTACGAATAAGACGATTGCAATACCCATTACAATCAGTCAAATTTTTTCATAGTGTGAGTCAAACCAATTAGAAATTACTGCGCACATACAGATACTTCCTCGTGTTTAATCTTAAACACTCTTGGACCTACGTCGAAGTAATCCCAACCGTCAACTGACCATTCGCGGCACAATCCATAGTTCCAGTCATGCGCACGACGACCAATCCAAGCCTCGGCTCTTTTACGGTCTGAGAAGATAGCAACTAATTTATTTTCATAAGCGTTATATACTTCACACATAATAATTATTCTCCTTATCTTTTCTATATATATAGTTTACGATACTTTTTAGAGTATTTCAAGATATATTTAGTTTACTACTGTAAATTGATTAACCCACAGAAAATGTAGGTTAACCCCAGCCTTATGTCGAAAAAGTCGACGGAAGTCAGGATCCTTAGTAATATGCATAAAGTGCATCAAACTTCGGTTAACCTACAGAAAAGGTGGGTTAACCAAATAAAATAAAAAATAGCTTGACTTGCAGCTTGAAAGGTTATATAATGGCAGACGGAAATTTTTAATAAATTAAAAGACCGCCCTGTGGTTACGGCGGCCAAAAAGATCATCCCAGCACGGATGATACCTATTCGTATGCTGCGAATAGGGTTACCACTTTCTTCTGCGAATGGCTAGCCTATTGTTTCATCTTGAAAAACCTTAAGTCACCGACCTTCTGGTTGGATTTGCGCCAACATAGCCATAGCAGCCCTATATTAGGGCCGGTCTCATACTGACCTAGCAGAGGTTCCTTTACGGGTATGCGTCTTTCCTGGTGCCGCATTAACCAAAAGAGTTACCGTTATTATGCCACTCTTAAAGGTATTATCAATTCAGTTTCACCGCAACCACTGACAAGGAGTACTGCGCCCGAGTCCACAGGTGTCGCCAGACCATCGTTGACCCTAGACAGTTGCGACTGTCACAGGTCATGTCCGCACGGATAGTTTTAAGGCACTATCAATTGCCATCGGAGTTGCCAATAACGCCACCGGCTCCTCAATATAACGTTAGTTTCAGTCTACCCCAGTAGGCACGCATACCCTACACCTTACCGGCATCGCTACTTTCCGGTCGTGACAGTTTTCACTTTGGAGTTCCAGTATCTACAAGTCCAGCGATATTTTAGTTTTATTCCGCAACTAACAGCCCAGACTCATCTGTAAACCACGGGTGGCCAACTCCCTGTCCGTCTTATTTAATGAGGTACAGCCCTCTGACCATGCACCGTGTCCTTCCCAACCGATGTAGTCATGCTACATTACTTACTCAGCCTTTACCCTTGGCAGTCGGGATACACACGTCACGTCTGTGTTTCCGGTAGGTTACTGCTCCTACTGCACTAATTCTATACTTCAATCGGAGTTGAACCGTCTATTCATCCTAGTCTCTTGGCTAGGCGCGCCTTTCCGCTCGGCCATTTATCATAGAATTCGAGATGACTTGGTGCTAGTTTTGGTTGTTTAAAGGAACGTTACTTCCTGCCCCTATTTATCTTGTCCACCCTCCAGCTCTATAAGCCGAAGGGGCGGTGCACGACTACCGCGTCGCCCTGAATGGTCTAGGCTCCCCAGTTAGAATTGCTAACTCCAAGAGTCGCTTCGCGTTGCCCGAGTTCTTCGGGTCGCAGGTGTTTAGTCTCTTAAGCCTTCCCAAGTTGCCGCTGGCAAGCCTTATTTGTTCTCTGCAGTTAGAACCGAAGTCCGTCGCTGTCATTGGGTGAATATACAGGGATTAATCTTTAGGTGTCTTGCTCTGTTACATTCCTACTACTGTATATATGCTATAACAAGGGGGACCGAACCTCTACCTGCTCGCATAACGCGTGCCGTGCTACCATTACACCACATTATAGTCGTTTTATAGTCTCTTTACGTGACTTGATTGTGCTGATAAAGGGTCATCAATCTACCCCTACAGAATCACTTCATCTGCGGCGGCCAGTTCCTTTACCCAAACTGGTGAAATGGCTCTATACGTAACCCAAATAGAGTAGGGGCGAGACACCATCTCGCTGGGCACCTTGTACGGATTGCCATGCGTCCGGCAGCAGGCTCTTTCACGTTTTGACGTCTTAGTATTCACCCTGGTTACTGCTGCGTGGGTGTTTTG
>AUXO015358001.1_pt1 | contig 23532 bp, 19 predicted proteins | sample 768731 | NCBI WGS metagenome assembly AUXO01 (sample SAMN02715735, study PRJNA202380) | gut metagenome | biome: sheep rumen | host: Ovis aries | place: New Zealand: Palmerston North | reverse complement strand
TACCATCTGGAAAAAGAATCGGCGTCGCATTTCATGGGTACTACACACTCTGGTTTTCCGGCTTCTACCATTAATTCAGATAACCTTTCTTTAACCCTTTCAACATTCTCAATGGGGCATTCACCAATAATTTCATCATGTACAGGAAATAAAATTCTAAATCCTAAGCTTTGCATTTCACTATCATTATACAACAAAAGTAAAGCTCGTTTTGTCATTGTGGCTGCACCACCTTGAATTCGAGCATTCACACATTGTCTTTCAGCTTGTGCAATAAAGCCACCATTATTTATAATTTCAATGTTTTCTTTAAGAGCTTCCGCTTTTATTTTTTCATATTGTTTTAAATTTACACCCTTACTTAATCTTTGTTCATATTTTTTAAAAATACTAGTATCATTTAAAAATGTACCATGACAACCAAATAAAGGATTGAAGTTATCATATGAACCTATATATTTAAAGGCATATTTAGGTAATTGTAAATCGGGTAATCTTCTTCTTCTCCCCCAAAGATCTTCTACATACCCATTTATCTTTGCATTATATGATGTTTCATCCATCCATTTCTTAGCTACTGGAAAATTACTAAAAAATTTATTACTAATTTCTTCCGCCCTTTTTATATCGTCTTGTGTCACATCTCCAGGATGATTTTTTATTTGATCCGCAATGGATCTAATTCCTCTACCATACATTAATCCAAGAATAAGTGATTTACATGAACTTCGTCTCTCTTTTCCTGCGGGATTAAATGAACCATCTGAATTAAATTCTAAATTATCCTCATATTTATTATTATAAACGACTGAAGCTACGGTACAATATAAATCCTTTCCTTCTTCATAATTCTTTAATAAAGCAGGATCTTGAGAGTACGCCGCAAATAGACGTGGTTCTTGAGCAGAATAATCGGAACCTACCATTACATAACCAGGAGAAGCTATAAACATCATTCTTATTTCATTATTATGAGAAGGAATATTTTGAAGATTAGGGTTACTACTACTAAATCTTCCAGTATCAGCCCCTATCTGATTAAATCCCGCATGTAACCTTCCATCTTTACTACTAATACATTCTGGTAACTTATCAATATATGTACCTATTAATTTTTCTAACCCTCTCTTTTTTAATATTAATTTACATAATGGTAAATCTATTTTCTTTAATATATCTTCTCCTGTACCCCTTGGAGTTTTTTTACTTATTGGAGGAATCTTTAATACATCATACAAAAATATTGCCAATTGTAAAGGAGAAGTAACTTCGGGAGGATCAGATAACTGTTCATTCTTTGATTTTTGAATACTATATTCTCCCTTTTTATTTATTTTATTACTTTTTAAATGTATATTGGCTTCAGGGCTATTTCTCCATTTACTTATTATACCACTATATGTAGTTAATTCATTTTGAATATTTTTATCAACTTCGTCTACTAATTTATGATATTTATCACTTAACCTTTTTGCATAATCAAGATCCAAACAAACCCCAGTTAACTCCATTTCTGCGGTTACCTTAACCATTGGCATTTCTATATTCATAAATAAATTATATAATTTTTTATTATCTGGTTTAGCAAATTCATTCTTTTGCCATTCATATAATTTATATGTCATATAAGAATCAGTCGCGGCATATAGAGCAAAAATAGTTGGATCAACTATAGCATATTCCATTTTTTCAAATAAATGTTCAATATCATATTTTTCTTGTGTAGCATCAATTTTATCTATATATTGATATTTTAATCCCGCCCTTCTTTCATTTTCATTTAAAATTCTTGAACCAATTAAAGTATCCCAATAAATATCTAATTCAACACCACATGTACATTTAATAACTTCATAATCAAATTTACCATTATGCATTATAATTTTTGTATTAGACAATCTTTTTAATTCTTCTGCAAATTGTTCTTCTGTAATTTGATTATCTAATTCATTTCCTAATAAATCAACATGATGCATTGGAATATACGCATTTTTCATTCCAGGTGTATATAAACAAGGACCCATTAATTTACATGTTAAAGGATCAAGACTGTTATTTGTTTCTGTATCTATAGCGATAATATTATTCCGAATAGCTTTATCAATATAATTATGTAATACATCTATATCCCTAATAACTAATGTATTTCCTTTATAATGACCTAATATTCTATCTACCTCTGAATAAATTAAATTTAACTTATTTTGAATTGATACCCCTTTTTTATTTATATCTTTAACCGTTTGAATTTTTGGTTCTTTTGGTTTACTAATCTTATTAATTATTTTTTTAGTTTGTTTAGGAGATTCTTTAATTACAAATTCTTCTCCCCATAAAGACCCCATAAAATCTTACTCCTTTTTTACAAAAAAATAAAGGCATGGTATAGAAAATAATTATATACCATGCCTCAAATACATTCAACTAATATTTAATAATATCTTACAGGTCTAGGGGTATTAGTTACATTATAATCATTATCCATAAGTGTATTCGGGTTTATCATATTATTTCTTACAAAATTATTATCAATAGAAGTATTATTATTGTTTACAACAGGAGAAGCGTGTGTTGTAGATTCATTATTTCTTTGTACATTTTCATTATTTGAAACAGGGAACTTTCCTGTAGACATAAATTCTGCTATTTCATCAAAATTCTTATCCAATACGGCCGTTCCAATAACTGAATAATTTTCAAACAAGGCCTCCTCTTTAGGATAAAAATCACTTCTATATACCTGAGGATTACCAAACAATATAGAATATGTAGTTTGCATACTTCCGGCTTCACCATTTCTTCTTATTTTAAATATACAATCGCTAAGAGGACCATATTCATCAATAAGATTTTTTATAGTTACAGCATATGAAGCAGCCCTTTCCCAAACCTTTGGTGTAGCAATTATATTTCCTTGTTCATCCTTTGTATATTGAATAAGATGAATATAAAATCTTTGCTGAATTTTAATTCCAGCTTTACACATTGGACAATTTTCCATAGGATCTCTAGGATCACGAATACAATTTACTCGTCTATGTTTACCATCAATTGTTACTGGGTGAGTAGTAACAAGTTCAAAAGAACTTGTGTTATCGTGCATAATTCTTACAACAGCCTCATCCCCATCATTCTTAAGAGAAAAGAATCCTATCCTTGAAGTAATAGAATTATCACTTCCTCCAGTATTTATCTGATCAAAAGTAATATTAGCCATAATGTATCTCCTTATCTCAAAAATATTTTTATCTAAATATATTATATATAAATTAATCAATTATATTCAACTATTATCTATTATAAAGTAGGTAACTTATCAAATTCCTCTTTATTTAAATTATTTACATCTTTTCCTCTTGGTAATTGTTTAACGGTTATAAAACACTCTTTACCCATATTTTTAATAAATCTATTACAACCTTTATCACCGGCTTCATCACCGTCAAAACACAATATATAATTTCTTATACCACTTTTTTTCAATATTTCATATTGATGTTTTGTACCAGTACCAAATAACCCAATAGCAGGATAACCTATGGACCACATATATAAGGTATCTATTATTCCCTCACACACATATACTGTATAAATATTTTCCTGGAGTACAAAATTAAGTAAATAAATAGGTTTATCAATACCTTGTGGAATAATAAACTTTTTATTTTTTGTAGACCGTTTAAAAATTCCAATTAAGTTTCCATGAATATCCCAACATGGAAATATTAAATAATCCCCACTTGGGGTACACCCGACTTTAAATTTTCTAATAATGTCTTCTGTTAATCCTCTTTGAAACATATAAGGATGAAAATATTTATATTGTTCCAATTCTTTTTCATCTATATATCTATTTTGAATCTTATTATTAAGTTGTATTTCTGGTAAGGATTCTTCATGTACAATAAAGATATTTGCAAATCTTTCTTCTAGCCATTCATAAGCAAAAATTAAATCCTGATTAAAACAATGTGCAACTAAATCAAATATATTTCCAGAATAATTACATGTAAAACAATGCCAAACCCCATTTATATCCGAATTAACATCATCTGTAATAAAACAAGATGGATGAACTTCATGACCATCTTTATGTATTGGACATGTAATTTTTAATTGATTACCACTTTTTATAATATCTTTAAAATAATTATTCTTAGTTTCAGTTCGTATTTGTAATAAAATATCATAAATAGAATTAGTTACAATTTTATTTCCAACTTTTATATAAGACATTAAAAAGGACTCTCCTCAAATTCTTCATACAATTCTTTGGCTCCTTCACCCTCAAGGGCATTATTTTCTTCCGGAATATAGTTAAATACACCAGTATTTAAATTAATTGCATATTTAATTTTTTTACCATTTTCTGAATCTCTTGATTTCGCTAAATTAAGAGTTAATATGTTATCTTTTTGTTCCAAAAATATAAGAATAGTACTATCTTGGGATATTCTATCACTTTGAGCTATGTTTGCTGTCGTTGCTCCATTTTCAGTTTTTTCTCTGTTTTGCTGAGATACTGCAATAATTGGAATCTTTTTTAAGACCTGAAGATTTTTTAAATCCTTTGAAATATTTGCAGCCCTAGTTACTGAATCTCTTGCTTTTTTATCATCTTCCAACAATGAATGTTGGTCTATAAATAAAATATCTAAATTTTCCTTTTCAATAAACGCCCTTAACGCGGTTACACCAGCACTACCATTTATCATTGCTGGTGTTAATACTTTCATACAACCTGAAAACTTATCTTTTAATGAATCTATATATCTTTTATAATCATTTTGTAAATCTGCATTACCTTTACTAATCCCATAATTAGAAATATGTGAAACAAGGGTATCAAATCTATAACCTACTTTTCTTTCACTCATTTCACCGGAATATATACCTACTCTTAATCCTTGTTCTAATGCCGCCACTGCACACTTTAATAATACCCATGATTTACCCACACCGGGTCTGGCCGCTATAGTTGCTAATTCTTCTTGTCTTTCCCAACCACCAATTAATTTATCTAACTCTGGAAAACCAGTCTTTACATAATATTTATTAAAATCATTACATCTTTCTACATAATCATAATATCGAGTAGTATCTGTTAATAAATCTACAGGTTCAAAATGTTTTGCTTTAACTGCAAAATCCACTGAATTTGAATAAACATTTAAAGCATCATCTACCTTTCCTTCATTTAACAGACTTCGTATATTATTAAATACAGTAGCCAGTTTTCTTTTATTATAATCTTCATATAAAGCTTCTATTAAATAATTATCAGATTCATTTACAGTAATAAAATCAAAATTTGGAAACCTTGATCCAAATGTAGCCTTATCAGGAATATTTCCATATTCATCGAGATGATCTTTTATGAATCTATACTCATCTTTATAGTCACTAAAAAATTCTACACCAATATTATTTGCTAAAAATAGTGAAGAATTATGAGAATCTAAAATTCTATTAATACATTGACATTGTATCAAAACTTTAACCTCCTTTTATCTTCACCTTTAAATTCTAAACAATCAGAATAATTAATAATTCTACTATATAACCTATCACCTGCAAAGGATTTTAATGAATCAGGTGTTATATTAGAAGTAAATATATTACTTTTATTATTGTTCATTCTCGTATCTATTATTGATAATAAGGTTTCATGTTCAAAGGAAGTTGCACTTTTTGTACCAATATCATCCCAAATTACAAGATCAGCTGTATAAATTCTATTTTTTATATTGTGAGCGTATTCATTAAACTGACTAATATTATCCTTAATTGCTAATAAGTATCTAGGAACATTTACAAATAATCCCTTACAATCAATGTCACTTTTATACCAAATACTATTAAAATAACTTTGTATTAATCGTAAAGACCACGCGGTTTTCCCATTACCTGTAATCGATGAATAAATATATAGGTTATTCCCATTTAACACAAATTGTTCTATATTTTCCTGTATATCTTTTAATTTTCTAAATACATGTTCATCTATTTTATTTTCATCTAATCGTAAATTAAGATGTTTTCTTTGACTATCGGTGATTAAAGCTAATTCATATAATTGATTTAGTTTAAACAATTTTATACAAAAAATATCATTTTCTTGACATTCATTTGTCTTTTTTAACTTATTACAGGTACTACCTAACCAGCAATTAAAACTCGTTATCATTAAAATATCTCCTCAGATAACTTAATTTCAGTATTATTTAAATTACTTCTATTAGTATTAAATTCATTTAAATTTTTAAAAGAATAATTATTATTACTTTTATTATAACAGTTAATAGCCCACTGAATATCTCTATAACCATTAATAGAAGCTATATTTAATATCTTAATAGCAATATCCAAATTTCTATTTGAAAAATTATCTATTAATTCTTCTCCTAATTCAACAGATTTTTTAGTCATCCATCCTTGTCTGTCTACTACAGCATCTATCCATTCACTATACGCATCCCTTAATTCTCCATTTGTTGTTTTTATACAAGCTCTTAAATTATCTTTTATTATATCCTTTTTACTTCTTTTATTACTACTATTATTTACACCCTTATTTTTTAATACCTTTTTAGTAGTACTATTAAGTAAACTAATTAAATACTCCTCATTAAAATAACATAGATCTTCTTTTACTAATAAAATTTTATTCTCAATTAATTTTTGTTTTAACTTTTCTTGCTGTGAAGGAGTAAAAGTGGTTTTATATTGAATATCTTCAATATCTATTTCTCTTAGAAAACCCCTTGAATCTACGTAATTACATAATTCACCTAAATAAACAGCACATTTTAATCCCAAAATATGTGCATAATTAATATTATATGTGTTGTAGTTATTTGTATTCAAAAAACCAATCATTTTTCAGATTCCTCTTTCAATAAAGTATATAAATACTCATCAGTAGATAATACTGAAATTAACTTACTAATATTATATTGTAACATATACGAAGGTTGTGATTTAATAGAATTAAAATTTCTTTTTACGTCTTCTAATTTTAACCTATAAGTGTCTGCAAATACAACTTTATAATGATCTTCAATTGAATTAAATAACCTAATTATATATTTTGATGATATATAATCAGAACTGATTCTTAAGTTAGAATCAGTAATATAACCGTTAAATAATAAATGAATAAAAAATGCAGATAAATATTCCTTCTTCATATATAAATCTTTAATTAATGAATTTATATAATCATCTAAAAATGAATAATTATCAGTATATTTAAGAAAATACCCATCAGAAGAATCTTCCTCTAACCCCGATAAACTAAGTGAATTATAAGATAAAATTCTTTTATTATAATTAATAGCCTGATAAAAATTAGCCCTAACAGACATTATACAAACCATAATTGCTTTTTCTGGACCCTTAGGATCATTATATAATGAATTTTTAGGATTTAACCATATTCTACGTCTTAAGGCATTTGAAATACCTTCCACTACCCAGTCATAACAATCTTCAGGACTTATAGTATTAATTCCTCTTTTATAATAAAAATGAGGAATTAAATTCCAAAATTTTATTAATAAACCACTAAAAGCACTTTCAGCTATTTGGGTATGTTCATTTTCAACATACATATTAGCTAAATCATTTTTAGATAATTTTTTCCAATTGTCTATAAATTCGGCATTTTGAATAAATAAATTTCGTTGTTCATTTAACATAAAAATATCCCTATATTATTTTAAATCCAAAATTATTTGTTTTAATCTTTGTATTAGCTGGGGTGGTACTTTATCATCTACCACATAATCTGATATAAGTCCTTTATCTTCTACTAGTTCTTTAACTCTCAAATCAATTGTATTATTAGTCCACAAATAATATATAAAAACAGGTTTACTACTACCTATTCGATAAATTCTATCCTCAGCTTGTTCATTATTAGCCCTTGTCCATGCACAATCAAGAAAAATTGCATTTGTAGCAGCAGTTAATGTTACCCCAGTACCCATTTTTGACCATGTGGCCAACATAACCTTATATTTATCATCATTTTGAAATTTATCTATATTTTCTGATATTATATTATCATTAATGTCCCCTGTACATATTAATGAATTATATTTTTTATTTAATCTATTTTTCAAGATATTCAGAGGTTCTTTAAACGTAGAATACACTAAAACTTTTTCATTGTTACTAGTAATTTGATCAATTAAATCTACACATCTTTCAATTTTTGATGAAGGAATATCTTCTGAAGATAAAATTGAAGGACAAGTTGTAGCTTGTCTTAATCTTGTAATTATTCCTAATAAAGAGGTAGTATTTATGGTTACCTTATCAATTTGATCCACTACCCCATTAACTATATTTTGATAAAAAATTTCTTGCTTTGTAGTCATATCTACAAATTCATTTATAATATTTTTTGGGGGTAAATTTAACAAATCTTTTTGTCTTCGTAGGGAACATGTATCTAGTTCATCCTTAAGAATATCTAAATGTTTATAACCTAATAATTCATTATTAAAAGGACCACCAAATTTACAATAATAATATTTAAAATTAGTATAACTACATTTTTCTACCCCTATCCATTTTAATGGTACATAAGCATCTAAAGGAGAATTTGTTAAGACGGTACCTGTGGCACCAATCATATAATCGGCTTTATTAAGTTTTAGAAAATTTTTAGTTTGTATAGCAGTAGGATTTTTTACGACGTGCATTTCATCTACTACTATCATATCAAACTCATTTGGACCTGAAAGAATATTTTTGATAATATCTTTATTTCTAAGAGTTTCAATATTAGTAATAATAAAAAATTCTTTTATAGGATTTTTTAAATCATTTAATCTTTCTTGTATACCCTCATATCTAACATTACCTTTTTTTGAAATTCTTTCACCCAATATATGACAATCTAAATTACTGTGTTTTTCTATTTCCTTTTTCCAATTAGTTTTTAAAGTATTTATACCACAAATAATTAAACAATGTTTAATATTTTTTATTCTCTTTAATTCCTGTGCTATGTATAAAATTTGTAATGTTTTTCCTAAACCTGGAGCATCTAATAATAACCACTTATTATGACCACTTAATCCATATATTATGCCTTCTTGTTGATAATCAAAAGGTTTAGTTTTAAAATTACTTAGATCTAATGAATATGAATTAATAGTATTATTACAGTTATCATTTTTAGAAGATAATATATTTAATTCAACATCATCAATATTATTAAAACTATTAAGCAGGAAAGCTAAATTAGTAACAGGTACTTCCCATATTTTATGTTTCTTATCAAATATTGATCCTTCACATTGTCTTAAAATATCTACTAAATCTTGATTATAGTTAAATGTAATAAATAATGAAGTTTGTCCTGGACATTTTTTTGTAAAATTTTCTTGAATTTTTATCATAATTCCTCTAATATTAATTTATTTGTGTTAATTTTTGTAGTATACTCCTCATTCATATTTTTTACATTATCTGGGGTCGTTATAAATTGTATTTGTGCTCTAATCTTAAATGGAGTATTACAATTATAACAAATAAAATATGTTTTATTATCCATGATGAAGCCTTCATCATGGATAATTTTATTGTTTTCATCTCTTATTAAATTTTTTGGTTCCCCTAAAAAATATTTTGGTATAAAAAGTTCACCGGCTGTATATTCATATCCACATCCTGGACATGTAATTATATCATAACGTTTCTTCATTAACCAATCTCCTTATATTTGCATTTCTAACTATTATAGAAATATAAGCTCTTCCAAAATCTCTGTGGAAGGAATTTTTAATGGTTTCACAATCAGAATATTTTTCTTTATACTCTTTATATGTAACCTCTATCATTTCATCTAAACCAGGAACAATAGATTCTATCTGTTTTTGTTTTTCCATTTCATCTATTTCTTCCTGAGATAATCCCTTTGTAATAAGGGAATACTTACAACGAGTTAATATATTTTGTTCCTGATCTCTATAAACCTTATGTTCCTTAAGTTTTCCAACAAGATTTATTTGATCTCGTCTTTTAATATTATACCAAAAATTATCTTCATCATATACACCTAAGTGTTTGGAGGTTTTCCATACAAAAATGTTATTGTCAATGTCTTCACAAATATATACATTTACGTAACCATATTTGGTAGAATAACCAAATATATTCTTAACTGTTACTGTTACATTTATGGTATCATTTACATTACCTATAAACATTTTAATAAACCTCCTTTAAATTTTAAAGTTCTCATTTCCTACATTTTAATTATATATTAATAATATATATAATTCAACTAATAAAAATAAAAAAAGAGATATGTAATATACATATCTCTTTAATAAATTAATTTAATTTTTACACTACAAATGTACAATATATAAATATATATTATATTATTATATTATATATAATATATTGCACATTTTAGTTGTGATTACTTGTTAGTTGGTTGAATTGATTAAATAGTTGGAACAGGTATTTCTCCCCCATCTACACCCAACGCAATAGTATTTTTAAATTTAATTCTACTTTCTTCAGGTATACTCCAGTTACTTGTAGTAGAATCCCTTTTACATAATAATAAATAATGATCAGGAATGTTACCAACGGAAGGAATATTATCTAAGAAATAAACACCTTCATATATCCAGTTAGGAGTTTCTGAAGTTCCTTCATTAATATCTTGACCCTGTAATTCATTATATGAATAAGTAGTATCGTCAGTTACTTCACTAATATTTATACATGCATATATATTAAGACTACTGTTAAATAAATTAGTAATAGAAGACATAGGATTTATTACAAAATAATAACCAAAAATATTAAATTCTAATGAATTACTATATGCATCCTCATAATCAATTTGATCATCAGGAGTAATAACAAAACCTTCTGTTTCTATTAATTTATTAGTAATATTAACAATTGATTGTTCAGATAACAAACGAGCAGATACCTGATGTTCTTGTCTCCTTGTAGAGGGATAAACAGATACTGTATTAGAAGCTATATAAGCCATTAATTAATTTCCTCCCTATGTTAATTAAGATACATTTAATAACTGCATTGACCATTCAATTTCAGCTTGTGTACCAGGACTTATATAAGATAGTGCCTCTGCAGTTACATCTAAATATGCTAAATCATAATATACTCCAGACTGAGTAGATGACATTCCAGAACATAAATATAATCTATAATAATTTGAATCTGTTCTTACAATAGCTTGTTGTAAGTTATTAAAACTAATTACGGCGTTAAATGTTGCTACATAATTATTTTCAGTGGTATTAAAGGACCACGTTTTTCCACTTAATGGAATTTTCGATAGTAAATTAGTATTATATGTACCTTCTTCTGTATTACTTTTTCTTAAATCTAAAAAACATGGATAATCTTCTTGTGTTAAGGTGTTACCGGTAACAAACTTACAAAACGACATACTTAAACTAGGTAAACCATGATTAAGTTGGGTTAAATGTATTACCTTATCTTTTATTCTTAAATTTACATCTACCTTACCCTTATAGGTAAAGGACATTAAATTAGTTGACATTTTTATTCTCCTTCATTATTATCTATATATTCAGTTCTACCATAACTTGTATTTGGAAATAAAAACAATGGATAGTTACATTCTACCCAGGAAGAATTATACATGTAAAACTTTTCTTCTGATACATCATATGTTACTTTTATAGTTGTTAAAGAATCAACTAACCCTGTTGGAACTACTGTACTATCTGTATCTTTATCCGATACATTACCTATAAAATACATAACATACCAATTATCTTCTATATAGGTCACCTGATATCCATTATAAACTATTGTACTTCCATCTTGGGCTGTAATTCCTAATTCTGATAATAAACTACTAAATGTAGTTTCCGTTTCGTATTGTCCTATAAATAGTGATTCATTAGGAATAGATAAACTTTTAATAGGAATTATAGTGTCTGTAGTAGCTAAGTTTATAGTATCAACAGCCCCCGTTAATCTATTGTCCATAGAATCTGTATAAAATGGAATTGCATTACTTAATCCTCTACTTAACTGATTACTATCTCTTAACTGTGAATTTATATTATGCGATACAAAAATTAATTTTGCATTATCTTTTATATATTGTTGTGTTTTTGCAGATACCTGGGTGTAAAAGTAAAAATAATATCCAATTCCAACTGGTACTATATACTTAAATATTTCATCTAATATAGATGTGTCTTCAAACCCTGTATTTATACCGATTAGTAAACTATGATCTGGTATAGTAAATTTATTATATAAAGTTAAAGGTTCTTTACTAAAATAAATAGTAATAGGACTTAATATATTATTAATCTTTAAAAAAGCATTTAAAGATTCTTCAAAGGCCTTTAAGGCACCTTTCTTTTTAACCAAGGAAGGAAAGGATTCAAGTACATATCGAAGAGCTACATTATTAAATTCTTTTTCAGTAAAAAATCCTAGTTTAGTTTGTAGTAAAGGTAATACAGTGTTTCTACAATTCCTAGTACTTAAAATACTAGGAATTGTATCAACATCATAAAGTATAGCATTTACTGTATTATCATACAATCTACACAATAATTGAAAATCTCTGGATTCAGAACAATAATAACTAGGAGTCCTATTTTGTAATCGTAAAAGTGACATTAATTTCCTCCATTAAATTATTGTTATTGAATAACTATGTTTTTAATTTGTGGAATAGTAAATTGATTATATATATGATTTGTATTAAAGAAATTTGAGGGGAGCAAAGGATCTTGTATCAATTTACTATCAGGTACCTCTATATCATACATAAACATATTATCTTTATCCAAATATTTTATCCAATTTCGTATCCAGTTAAAATATTCATCTGTCATTCCATCCGGAGTTAAATATTTATAACAATTATTAATTTGGAATATCGCATCCATAGTAAGATAATCAACAGAAATAGAAAGTGTATGGGAATTGTCATCATCTATTATTAATTCATAATAATATACCCCTTCTTCTGCCGCATCATATAATGTACTATCTCCAATAAAATGTAATACAGTATTATCATATAATAATGATACTGATGCAGGATGTTCACCTTCAGTATTTAAGTTGTTATTATAATTCTTAAGGGTTAAGATATATTTTCCTTGTGGAAGTCTTAACGGAATAGTACTAACACTAGTTATACTTGGGGCTTCTGCCGGACTAATAGTCATATTAACAGAACCATTTAATCCAAATTTAATTGTAGATGTATCTAATAACTTAGAAAATTTATACATGGACATATATGTATATTCTATTTGTTCTGTATCTAAAGAATATGAAGTATTATATGTATCTACAGGTTCTCCACCACTTGATGATATGGGTAATGAAGTCATTACTGCTACAGGATAATAATCAATATTATATGTACTGTCTGTAGTTATATCACTACCTTGAATTTGTATACCAGTATCATCACCATTAATAGTATACCAAATACTTTGATTCGATAATAAAATCTGATAATTTGTAGGATCACAATTTAAAGCTAATAAAGATCTACCATCTAATGAGAGACCTTCTTGTAATACTACATCATCAATTGTTTTCCATTCTGCTTCCTCAGAATTATCGAACGTATATTCTATGTTAAAATCTTTTAATACTAAATCTTCTGCTGAAGTAATAGAATAACCATCTCTTGAAAATTCAATAGACCATGTAGTTATAGAATCATCTTTTGGATTTATTCTAACTTTTCCACCAAACCCTATTGAGGTAAATTTATTTTCAACTGCACTTAAAAAACTGCTTTGATCATTAATGGTAAAATAATTATCTCCTATGGCGGCTAAACCATTGGTTAAAATTTCTGTAGCGCTTATTTTCTTTACCTGCCATACATTATCCCACTCATTTTCAGTAGTACCATTACTTCTAGTAATTTGTGTACCAGCTCCTAATAATGTATAACTAGTAAATGTTGGATTTACAACCAATAAATACTCGCCAGTATTTAAAATCCTACTAGTTTGGTCACTGGTAAATAAAGTATAATATTCACCATCGGAATCATTCAAAATCCAATATAATGGATTATTTGTTATTATGTTTCCATTCAAATCTCTTTCAGGTACAGAAAATCTATTTATATGTTTTATACTAATATTTTTTGAAGCACTTAATATTTTTTCAGTAGATTTAAATGCACTTATTGCATTATTATCGGCGTCCCCAACATAACCAATTTTATCTAAATATTTATTTGTAGTAACATCAAATATAAGTGTACCTCTTGCTACTGAAGCAACATTATCTGCTCCATTATAAGCTGTTATAGTAAAGGTAGGATGTATTACAGTACCATATCCATATGATCTAAATCTGTAAAATGTATTATCTGATTCTTTCCAATAGAAAATAATATATTCATTAAATCCTAATTGATAATCACTATTAGCATTTACATTATTAGTTAACTTATATTCAAATTTAACATAGTTTGAATATCTATCTCCAGTAATTAAATTTGGTGAATAAAATTGTAATGCTTCATTTTCTCTTAATGTATATGTATTATTACTATTTGAAATAATAATATTTACATCTGACCAAACCTTATCAATGTTATCTATTCTATCTACAAACTTACCATCTAATCTGTAATCAAATTCTTCATCTTTACAGAAAAATTGTGTTACACCAGCTAATACTGATTTAACATATACATCTGTACGGAATTGATGACTATAGGATAATCTAAATTTACATAAATCATTTTCTTCGATAACACCACTAATAGTGACGCCATACAAAGACAAATCAAATGGATTATCGTCTATTGTTCCATCGTTAAATACTTGATTCCACACCGCGTTAGTCGAAACTAATTCATATGTAAATACACTTGTACTTGAAGTGCCTGAACCAATTTTATTTATAAATGTTGAAGAAGTAACGGTAGGATTAGTTACCGAGGTTTCAGATGTATCTATAGCTGCATCTGCAAATGTTTTACTATATTCAACTGTTATAACATCACCTTGTGAAGGGGTATCACAACTTATACCATATTCTGTTAAATTAACAGATTCTCCATTTAACGTCCAGCTATATAAATTAGATACATCAGTACATTTTAAGGTAATAGTACTATAACAATTAGCAGGATATGTACTCTCTAATTTACATTTATCAATATATGTATTAACATTTACTGTAGCTTTTATATTGTTATTATTACTTATAAAATATAAATCATCAGGTTGTAAAGTATTATCTACTACTATTTTATTCCCTTGACTATCTGTTAAATCATTTGTACCATCATAATTAGATAATTTAACTTGTTCAAAAACTCCTGGTAAATTTAATACGGCACCATCAATAGGATTAGTTGGATGTAAATTATACTTAGCAGGATTTTCTACCTGCCAATCATTATTATACCATTTTTCGGTAGTTGCATTATAAGTTAATTTCTTTGTAGAATTATAATATATACCATAGGTTTCATAATGTATATTTTCTAAACTTACGTTCTTAATTCTAGAGTCTGCATTTATAATGGTATTATAAACTAATTCATAAGGGAACTTACTACCAAAATCAACTTGTTTACCATTAAACTGTTGAAATAATGCGTTTATTATATTTCCTCTTACTTCTGTAATTTGGGTATCTGTTAGAGTAGATTGTGGAATAATAGTAAATTTAAGAGGACATTTATTGATAAAATAACAAATATGTGGATTGGATGGCGAACTATCTAATATATCTATAATATCATGATTTACCATTTTATAGTCATCAAGATATGTTACCACATTAGATCTACTATCATTATTTAACATATAAAATGTTGAAAAATAATCCTGAGCATTTGCTATATTATCTATTTTTTGAAGTAAATAAAATTTAATACCAAAAGCATCTATTAAATCTTTTTCGTCTTCATCTTCCTCTATTTGGGTAACAAGTTGGTCTATATCATTTATAGAAGAAATAATTTTGTATGTAGTTTGAATATCATTAGTTCTGTCACATACAAAACAGTTAGATACTAAATCTGAATTATTAATAAAATTCATATAATCTCTTAATGTAACTAAGGTTTCAAAGGTACCAACTGTTCTTTTATATCCCCTATAAGCGTCATTAATATCTTGATTATTTTGTCCACCAACAGCCGAAGAATAATTAGATACTAATACATTATCTGACGTAATTGGAATAGCAGTATCAGTAGAACTATCTATTACTGCACTTAAATTATAAAATTTACTAATATATTCTGCAGAGATATTTCCAGATAAACCATTTGTTTTAATATAAGTAATATAAATACCTTCTTTAAACAGTGTACTTACATCTTCCGGAAACTCTAAATAACATGATAAACCATCTTCCGTAAGTCCAAACTTATAAAAGGTATTACCTAAATTTTCTACCGTTAAATTATCTTTCTTAATCCAAGAAGAATAATTTTGACCCTCTGCATTAGTAATAAAAATACCATTTTGAGCAATATCTGTATGTGTAAAATACAACCTATTCTTAGAATCTAAATTAGATACAGTTATTAACTTATCACCATTAATTTCATAATCAATAGCTATACCTTGTATCGCCTTACATGATAATCCTTTATTACTAGAACAGTCCAGAACCATATCTGTAATAGTATTACTTCCGGATTCTCCAATTAAAGTATATACTATATTTTCATTTTCATCACATACCATGGTAAATTTAGGTATATTTAATTGAAGGGTGCTTGGTTCTCCTATCCATTTTATAAATACATCAACCGTTGACGAAATATACCAATGCATATAGTAACCAAGTTGTTCGAATAATTGTCTTGCATTTTGTTCTTGAGTAACAGATAATGGAAAACACTCGAGGATATTTTTATCGATTGCATAGTTACATTTATCAGCTATAATTGCATTAAGTTTTAATAAAATAACACCAGGATCTGATTCATTAGAAATACTAGGATCCCATGTTGAACTTAATTCTTTTACCAGAGTAAGTAACTCTTCGTAAACCTTTACAAAATCTCTATTTGTATAACTAATAGATTGTAAGGGAGAAACTATATCATTCAAGTATTTTATGCCTCCTTATTATTCTTCAGTACTTGTTAAACTAATTTCATACAAATTAGTAACAAAATCAACTACATTAGTAGCCCTTATTTGTATATAAATATTATCTAATTTTTGTACAACTTTAATATCATTTCTAGAAACTTTTATTTGAGGCATAAAACTTACAATAGCATCAAATATATCATCAATAACTAAATCTTTTAATACAGGACTATTTTGATCCTGTAACATTCTTTTTATATTAGTTCCATAATAAGGATCACCTAATAAAGCAAATTTATCAGAAGCTATTAACAACTTTAAATTATTCAGAGTTGCGTCATAATCTGATAAGGTATATGTATAGGTGTTACCAAACATTTTTGGAAAAGCAATAGATTTCATAGTAAATCGCACCTCAATTATTTATACAATTTTATAATTAAAAATCTTGTCCATTAGCATAAGGATATGAACCACCTTCATCTATTTTCCCTTCCAATATATCTAATTGAGATTGTACGTTACTAGATAAATATCGTAAATAAGATAATTCTATATTGTTAACTTCTCCTATAACAGAATCTTCAGGTAATTCTGCGGAGGAATATACCTGAAGATTATTAATATTTGCATCTAATAAAGAAACATTACCATTTTGTCTATATAATAAACCTAAAACTACAGGTCTACTTAGGTCATTTTCTTCAAAATCAATATAAACTATATCATCAATTAAATAATTAGGTTTACAACCAGGTGTAGTGACAATAGTAGCTGGATATGAAACCCCATTTAAAGAACTTGATTTAATAACATCCCTACCTAATAAATCAGGATTAATATTTATATTACCTTTATCTAAAAAGGGAATTTGTACAGTTACTTCGTACGGATTAATTACTGAATCTATTATAGCTTTATACATTTATAACTACTCCCTATTTTGTCTTTTTACCACCGTTATTTTTAATACCTTCAAATAAATTTTTAAAGGTTTCTGCACTTACAACACCAGGACTATCAATTGGACCGGCCATACTAGGAGCCACATTATATACAACACCATTTCCATAATCTGTACTTTTTAAAATTCCAGTTGTTGGATCAAAGTTTCCATAATTAACTTCTGCGTTTGTTTTTCCAGATGAACCATATACAGGAACCTTTGATTTAACCTTTTTAGTTTCTGTAAATATAGTATCTAAATCTCCAGCAACTCTTGTTAATGATAATGTAGTTCTGTATCCACTGGCATCTATTCTGTCTTGTTGTTTTGTTACCACATATAAACCACTAGAAATATGTCTTTGTCCAAAGAATAAAGCATTAATTCTTACATATGTCATTAACATAGCCGGTCTTAACAAACCTTTAATTTGTAATGTTGCAGTAATAGGAAACTGGGTCATTTTTGTCCACCAATCTCTTTGTGTTTCTGTAACTCTTCCATACTGACTAGATAATAAAATATTTGGAGAAGCTGTTTCAATTAAATTACCCTTGTTATCAATTGAATAAGTATATGTATCCTGTACCACACTTTGTGAATAATTATAAATTAAGGCCCATGAATTATCATTATTTATATTAAATCCAGTTACTAAACTATTTCCAGGATAACCGACATCAACTTCATAAACATTAGAAGAATCTAATGTTATACTATTTGCATTTGAAGTAACTTTACTAATTTTAAAATATGTACCACCAAATTCGCCCTTTGTATCATCACAAATAGTTAAATAATAATTAGATTCTTTTAAACCCGTTGTATTTTCAGTTCTATTTGACATACAGGAAACTAAATAATTAATATACGATAATGCATCCATACCTTGTTTTGATTCAACCTTAACTATAGCATCATCTTTTTTAATTAATCCGGCTTTTTCTACCTTACTTCTATTCCTCATTCCAGGAAATACATCTAGTAAATGATATGTAGAATCCTGAGAATATAACATATCAATTATTGTTGTACTCGGTTTAATATTTTTTGATTCAAAATTATAATATCCACCCATTAATGCCAATGCATTACTAGTACATTTTAATGTGTATGTAATTCTAGAATTTGAAAAATCTATATTAGAAGTTAATCCGGTAATAATAGCTTCTTCTTCCTTATATATAAATGAAGGAGCACTCCAATCTCCATAAGTAATATAAACAGTACCGTATCCTACCTTACTAAAAATTTTATCTAATAAATTAGGATCATTTCCAGCTTCAATTTGATATACCATTTGAATAGTATATTGATTTACTGTACCATTAATTTTTACTACATCAATAGCAGTCATATAATTTGGATACGTCACTTTTAATGAAGAATTAAAATTATTTAAACTTCCTTTCTTAGTGTAAGACCCAAAAGTATATTCTCCTACCTTTAATATTATAAATGGACTTTCTACTAAAGTAGGGGTAGTTAATAAAGAGGTACCGATAGTTCTAGGTTCATTTGCATCTACATCAGCTGAAATTATTCTGCTACTATTAATTTCAGCTTCTACCTCTTTATACTCTAATGCACCACCAGTTACAGAATACTTCTGATCTAATAATCCTTTAAATCTTTCAGTTAAATCAAGAATAGATTGAGTATATACTATATCATCAGTATAAGCAGGGGTACCATCTATATATTGAAAATATCTAATACCGGCTACAATGTATAAAGAAGAATTTCTTACCTGGGTAGTATATCTTTTTTGTTCCAGTACTGAACTTTTAGCCCAACCAGGATATGATCCTTTACTAGTATTTCCTTCTATACATTGATATGTACCATCAGAATTTTTAGATTTAACAATACCCACATGTTCAAAAATACCAGATGTTGCACTACTGTCCATAGAATTATAGGAATTTCCTTTAGATCTAAAGAATACTATATCACCTGGTTGTAGGGCGTCTACGTCCCTTATCCTTCTATCTTTATAATCTTGCCATATTTGAGAAGCCACATTTCTTTTAGTAAAAGCAAATCCCGCCGATGTAAAACAATAACTTACAAATGCCGCACACCAATGACTACCTATAGTTATTTCTGTTACACCCTTTTGTTGATAGTTAGGATATGTCATACCAATCTGTGACTGGGCAAAACTTAATAATTTTCCAACTTGATTTTCAGAAGAATTAGTTACTACACCTTTAGCTAATTTATTATAATATTGATTAGCCATTTTTCTTCTTTTTTGTTTTGCAGCTTCGCTTTGGTCAGCAGGTCTTTCAAAAAGGGTCATCCAAGCATCAGAACAAGTTGCTACATCATTACTTGTACGAAGAGTGACCAACATAGATGAATATCCAGCTAATTCATTATCTAAATATAATAACTGTACACTTAAATCACCTATACTTTTTCCTTTTTGTTTTGCTAAATTATATAAGGCTTCTTTTCTCGTATAAAAAGTCCATTGGCATAAACCATAACCTTTTTCGTCGTGGATAAAGGTGTTTTTAGAAACCGCTCCTGAATTTACTTGAGCAGTGTATACAGCTAATTGTTCTTGAGTATCTCCATCATGACCCTGTCGCATTAATGGGTTACAAAGACTTTCCTCGGCTAAATTACCCATTACACCAGCAGCCCCTGCTTGTGTAAATCCAAGTTGTCTAACTAAATAAGTCCATATTTGATTTGTATAGGCATTTTCTATAAAATATCCCATTTATATCACCTACTTAAAAGAAATATCTGATAATACAGGTACCTTTAATTTTGTACCTGTTTCTGGGGGTAAAAATGGATCAGATACATTATTATAATTGCAAATAATCCAATAATAAGTAGGATTTCCATAAGCCTTTAAAGCTACTAAATCATATGATTCACCATGTTGAACTTCATATATAGTATAATTTGATATTTGATCTAAATTAGTTACTGATCCCATCATATATTTATTATCTAAGGTATTATAATAACACGGAAAAGGAGAATATCTTGATAATGTATTATATTCTCTATAAAATTTTTCCTTTAATACATCCATTTAATTATCCTCCTTATATATTATGTTTACCAGGTGTATTTTTATCTACAGATCTTCTTTCTTGGGAATAAAAATCAGTACCGTCATCTCCAGTGATAACTACAGCCCCTCTATCTAAAGTTGTAGATACATTTCTAAAAGAACCCGTACGTATTACTGTGTTAGCATCATAAGGATCTATTTCCGATATACTAAAATTAATAGCAACCTTTGCATATCTACCATCTGATAATATAGGATAGTTATATGTAATACCTAAAGAGCCTGTAATTACACCTTTTATAAAAATATCATTACCTAATCTTAAAGCCACTATAGGTGGATTTACCATTTTATTAGCTACTTCATATGCTGGCAAAGTAGCCGCCTGTATATATTTAATAAATAAATCTACATAGTCATTATCTAAAGTTACGCCTTCAATATGATTTAATTCTTTATTTATTTGCATCATTAAATCCCTATGTAAATCAAATGCAACCTGAATACTTCTTGGACCTGAGTTTGCATAAGAATATATAGGTGCAGATCTTGATAATGGAGTAGTAGTACTAAAACTTACCGGTTGACTATCTGTTACTGAATCCGCATAAGACGGTAATATTATATATTGACCTATATGATAAAGATATATATAATTCTCTATCATATTAAATATTGGTAACCCATTTGTTACTATATTATTTAAATTTGTTATTTGTGTACTAGGCATTTATAATACCTCTTTTTTTAATTAAAGAAATTTTTTTCAACATCTTTATCTACAAAACCATTACTATCTGTATTTCTATACTTATTACTTCCTTTATATGTATAAAATACATTTGTTCTTAAATAATTATCATATGCACCCTTTAAATGGGTATCATAATTTACATTTAGATAATCTTGTACCTTAATGATATTGTTACCAATATCGTCATTGTTATCTATTACATTCCATAATAAATACTCTATTAATCTATCAGCATAAGGATATCTATGGTTATCATTTATAGAAGCTAAACTTAAATTTTTACTAATTAAAATTTTATCTAATTCTTTATTGGTAGGTTCATTAAGACTTGCTGGTTTGTATATAGTAATCAATGTATCTAAAGAATATATTTTATTATTTTCTAAATTTATTCCAATATCTTTTTGATCATTTAAAGTAACTAAATAAGTTCGATTAACTAATGAACCTTGAATTTCCTGTACTGTTTTAAAGGTATTTCCTAGTTCATCTGTCCATATATCGTACGTCGATTCTTTATTTGTTAAAGTTAACCTATATAAATCACCACTAATAGGATTTAAACTGGAATAATTTTTTTCAAACAGCCTGGAATCTAACGTACATGAACCATTGCTTATTTCAATACTATAATCTCCCTTGATAAGATAATTAAAACATTCTACATTAATTATCTTATCAATATCTTTTTCACTATAGTTACCTTCAATTACTACTATAGATGAATTATTTGTACTAGGTAACTGAATTAATAAATACAAATAATCTTCATAAGTTTGAAATACTTCATCTATACCTGAAAATCTTTGAGGGTGTGACCCACTGTATAGTTCTTCAAATTTTGTACTATTTGTATTAGGAATATTAATTACTTCAGGTTGATTAAAAAACATATGATTATAAAAATTAACTTTGTTATATAGCTTATTATAATCATTAGTTAAGTTAAGTTTTTCTCCACCAATATTAACCTGTACTAATTGACCATTGCTAATAAAGCATGGAGCTATGTACACCTTAGAATCACAATCTACACAAATCATATAATCTTTATTAAATTTAATAGGTACCAATGCTACCTTAAAATCTTCTTTTCTTTTATATCTATCATTAAACTCAGAAGTACCTTGGGAGTAAAAATCATAGTTAGTTTGTTTAACCACTAGATTAGAATTATCGGTACCAATATAAAATTTTGTACTATAAACTCCATTAAAACAATTATAAAAAGGCATTAAATCACATTCAAATATATCTCTATAAAATCTTAAATAATTACCTAACATTTTATGAGTATCGCTATCATAGGCTAAGTTATTTGATTCAAATATTTCACTATTTCCAATATATGTTTTTCCAAATCTAAAGTGTCTTCTAACTAATGAATATTCTGCAGTACTACCTAAAAATCCACTTTTAGTACATTTTAATAAATAAGATTTAAATAAATATACAAAACCATTTACAATATAATCGCCTTCTCTAACCGAATTTGTAAGAGGAATACTTGTATTTTTTAATAAATTTTTAATAAAATTACTTTGATTATTTACTTCAAAAAATTTCTGTTTCATTATGTTCTCCTTACAGCATATAATGAATCAGCTAAATTATTTGCATAATTAGAATTAAAATTCATATAATTTTCTAAATTAGTAGATAATTCATTACTACTTTGTAATAACAATGTCAATAA
>AUXO011290046.1_pt1 | contig 23536 bp, 18 predicted proteins | sample 768731 | NCBI WGS metagenome assembly AUXO01 (sample SAMN02715735, study PRJNA202380) | gut metagenome | biome: sheep rumen | host: Ovis aries | place: New Zealand: Palmerston North | reverse complement strand
GGATTTTATAAAGATTTAAGGGAAAAAAGTGCAAAAGATTTAATAGAATTAGATTTTCCAGGATATGCAATTGGTGGAATTAGTGTAGGAGAACCTAAAGAAGAATTTCTAGATATATTAAATTATACAGCTCCTTTAATGCCTGAAAATAAGCCTAGATATTTGATGGGAGTTGGAACCCCAGATTATCTTATTGAAGCTGCAATAAGCGGAATTGATATGTGTGATTGTGTACTTCCTACTAGAATTGCAAGACACGGAACTGCTCTTACTAGTCATGGAAAACTTGTGGCTAGAAATGCTATTTATGAAAGAGATTTTTCACCATTAGACCCGGAATGTGATTGTTATACATGTAAAAATTATACGAGGGCATATATAAGGCATTTAATAAATATGAAAGAAATTTTAGGAGTAAGATTACTTTCAATTCACAATTTAAGATTCTTGACTAAATTGATGGATAGAGTTAGAATAGAAATAGAGAATGATAATTTATTAACGTTTAGGAATGAGTTTTATAAAAGTTATGGTTATACGAACTAAACGGATAATATGTACATATAAGGGGGATAAAATGAATTTAGAAGAGAGTGATATTTTTAAAGAAGAAATTGAGAAAAATTCTAAGCACAAGAAAAATGTTATGTTATCTATTATAGTTTGTGTAATAATAATGATAGTCTTGATAGCATTAATTGTTTATATTAGATATGTTGATTCAAGAACATTAAAGCTTTTTGTAGATAATAAGCAATTATCTATTCCAAGTGATTTTTATATAGTTGAAGACAATAAAAGATATGTTAATCTTGATGAATTGTCTGGATTTTTAGGATATGATTATACAAAGGGAGTTTATACTTTATACAATGAAGATGATGACAGTTGCTATATGCAAAACAAATTTGAAACAATTGCAATATCATCTGGAAAAAATAAATTTGAAAAATATATAACATTAGTTCAAGATGAAACTATTGGAGATATTCCTGTAACATCTAAGTCTGATTCAGGATATTGTGAAAGTTTTACAATTGATGAACCAGCTAAGTTTATTGATGGAAATATATACATATATGATGAATATATTCCAAAAATGTTTAATGTATCTTTAAAATGGACAGAATATAGAATATATTTTTACACACTAGAATATAATATTGCTTTAGCTCAAAAAACTATTAGTAAGATGGGATATACTGAGATGAGTGGTTATTATGAGAACATTAGAGCAATTGCTGATGGATATGCTATTGTTGGTAATAATACTAAAGTTTATGGTGTTGTATCTTTAAATAATGAATCAGAAATTATTAGTGTAAAATATGATGATATTAAATATGTACAAAATACAGAAGAATTTTATGTAACTGTAGCTGATGGTACTATGGGACTAATGTCTTCAAAAGGTCAAACCATAATTCCACCAACAGAATATGAAGACATTTCTTTATTAGATGAGCAAAATCAATTATATTTGGTAGAAAAAAATAATGAGTATGGCGTATTAAGTAGAAATGGTGACGTTATAGCTTATGCAGAAAATGATGAAATAGGTTATGATGTTTCTAAGTTTAATACAGAATATTTAGAAAACGATTTATTGTGGTTTAATAAATGTATACCTGTTAGAAAAAATGGAAAATATGGTTTATATAATAAAGATGGAGAAAATGAGTTATTGCTACAAATAAACTATGAAGGATTTGGATACTTATCTTCTGAATCAAAATCATCTGGTAATCAACAAAGTGTTTTAGTAATACCAGGAAGCGTTGGAATAGAAGGAATTGTAATAAAGTATAATGATTTATATGGTATATATGATGTTAATGAAGAAAGAATTGTTTTAACATGTGTGTTTACAAAAATATATTCAATAACAAAATCAGGAAATACAAAATATTATATTGAATATAATGGACAAGAGATGGATTTAGCTGAATATTTGGAACAAAATAATTTAGTTAATATTGATAAAAATGGAAAATATATTAATTCAAATGATTATGAAGAAGAAACATCTGATTCACAAGCTGAAGAAGAAAATTTGAATGACGATATAAATGATAATACTAATGAAACTAATAATAGCGTAACTAATGAAACAAGTTCTAACTCAAATAGTGTTACTAACAAAGTTAAGAATTCTAATACTACTGCAAGAAATAATACGAGTAATGAAGAAGACGATTTATAATTATCAATTAAAATAATATGTGTAATAAAATTAACTCTTACAAATAAAATATTGTAAGAGTTTTTATTTTGTAAAATATAAAATCTCAATATTAATAATTAAATTGGGGGAAAGTATGAAAAGATTTATTTTAAATTTGTTATTAGAATTAATAATTTCTTTGATTTTATTTTTTGTTATTGCACTTTTAATGAGTTTTACAAGCATAAGTGAAAATGTTCTTACACCTTTAATAGTTGCAGTATCTATGTTTGCTATATTTGTAGGGAGTTTTTGCTATGCTAAAGATAAGAGAAAGCATGGTATTATATATGGTGGATTACTTGGAATATTTTATATTTTATTACTTTATATTATTTCAAGTGTTATGTATTCAAATTTTAATATATCTGCTAATTCTTTATTTATGATTATTTTGAGCATTTTGGGTGGTATAATAGGAGGAGTATTAGGAGTGAATTTTTAAAAATCTATAAAATGTGTTGATATTTTTTTTTATTTAATATAAAATCATTATTGATTAATAATAATATATATAATTTTGTGTAAAAATAGTATATACTGATAAATCAGAAATACAAGTGATTAAAAGCTATTATTTATGCATTATATAAACTAATTAGGAGGGAAATACATTGGAAAAAAATTTAAAGAAAATCAGAACAATAGCTATATTATTAATTGCAATATTAGTATCAATAATAGCTTTTTGTGGTGCATATTTTAAAACTTCAGGAATATGGAAAAATAGGATTCCAGATTTTAATTATGGTATGGAATTATCTGGAATGAGAGAATTGAGATTTAAATTAGATGAAGAAGAAGTAGAAAAAAAGGTATATATAGATAGTGAAGGAAATATTGCTGGTGAAGTAAAAGAATCTGAATCAGAAAATCCAGGTGAAATAAGTCTTGTTCAAGATGAAACAGAAAATTCAGAAGAAAATAATAATTCTGAAGAAGATAATGTTCCAGAAGGATATACAGTTGAGACAAGAACTATTAAAGTAAATGAAGATTCAGCTATCAATGAGGAAAATTTTGAAAAAGCGAAAAGAATAATTCAAAAAAGATTAGAAAATTCAACTTATGAATATAATATAAGATTAGATGGACAAACTGGAGAATTAGTGATAGAGGTGCCTGATAATGAAGATATACAAACTGTAGAGTCTTTTGTTACAACTGTAGGAAATATTCAAATAATTGATGATCAAAATGGTTTAGTTTTATTAGATGACTCTGGTTTAAAAAACGCTGTTGCAACTTATAATAATACTGCAGAAAAAGGTTATCAAGGTTATTTAATATTAACATATGACAAATCTTCAGCTGAAACATTAAAAGAAATTAGTAATAAATATGTTGCTGTTCCAAATGAAAACAATGATGAAGGTGAAAATGCAAGTGAATCAGAAAATGTTGATAGTGAAGAAAGTGCAGAAGCTGAAACAACAATTAATTATATATCTATAAAATTAGATGACCAAACTATACTTAAAACATATTTTGGACAAGAATTGCCTGGAGGAACATTACAAATTCCAATTGGAAATGCTACAACAGATGTAGATGAATTTTCAGAAGTTTATAAGCAAGTTACTCAAATAGCTGAAATTTTAAGAAATGAAAGCTTACCATTAACATATAAATTAGTATCTGATAATTATGTACAATCAAATATAGATATCAACAATAATATTATAAAAATATTAACTGCTATAACTATTGCTGGAATATCATTATATTTTATTATTAGATATAAATTAAATGGATTAAAATCTTCAATTATTGCAATTGGATACATTGGATTACTTATTTTAGTAGTAAAATATACAAATGTAATTATTACATTAAATGCTTTGATAGCTCTATTTGGTGTTATAATTATTAATTATATATTTAATGACAAGTTATTACAAAAAATAAATGGTGGAGCAAATGTAAAAATTGCTTTTATTCATGCAATAAAAGAATTATATTTTACAATTATTCCTGTATGCATAATTGCAATTATATTTACATTTATGCATAGTACTATAATAAGTAGTATAGGAATGGTATTATTTTGGGGATTATTTATCCAAGCTTTATATGACTGCTTACTACTAATAGTTTTAAATGAGAAGAAAGACTAATAATTGTATATATTAATGAAGGGAAGAGAATAAATAATGAAAATTGATGGTGTAAAAAAGATAATCTTATTAGGAATGATTCTTTTAATTGTTGCAGGACTAGTTGTAGTTGCATTAAAGGGATTTAGTGTGGCATTATTTTATAAGCAACATGAAGAAATTAATATTAATGTTGGTAAAGAAATAAATTACAAAGATTTAAAAGGAATATGTGATGAAGTATTTAATGGAAAAAAATACGAAATTCGAATGATTGAACTTTTTAGTGACTCTATAAATGTAAGAGTAGAAAATACAATTACAGATGAAGAAAAGAATAATTTAATAAATAAAATTAATGAAAAATATGAAACAAAATTAGAAGCATCAACTTTAACTGTAAATAAGAATGCTAATATTAGAATTAGAGATTTAATAAGACCATATGGAAAGCCTGTATGTGCTTCTGCTATTACAATTATTTGTTATTTATATTTGAGATATAGAAAAAATGAGCCAATGAAATTTTTATACTATTCATTTGTGAATATTGCACTAACTGAACTTTGTTTGGCTAGTATTATTGCTATAATTAGAGTTCCTGTTTCACCATTAATAGTTAATATATTGGTATTAATTGGTGTAATAGAATTATTAGTTTTAACAAATAAAAAAGAAAAAGAGTTAAAAAAAGCTTGATTTTTCTAGAAAAATGTTGTAAAATCTAAGTGTTAAAAGTACCATAATCTTAGTTTATAGAAAAAAACCTACTTTATTCTCAGATTATGGCAAATAAAAATATAGGAGGAAAATGAATATGACAAAGGAAAGAAAACAAGAAATTATTAATACTTATAAAAGAGAAGAAAATGATACTGGTTCACCAGAAGTTCAAATTGCTCTTTTAACTGAAAGAATATCTGAATTAACAGAACATTTAAAAGTTCACACGAAAGATAATCACTCTAGAAGAGGATTACTAAAAATGATTGGTAAAAGAAGAAATTTACTAAGCTATTTATCAAAAAAAGATATTAACAGATATAGAGAAATAGTAAAAAAACTAAACTTAAGAAAATAAAATAAAAGTGCTGTAATTTTCCATTACAGCACTTTTATTAGTTTGCATTATAGTAGTGAATATGTATTTAATTTTGTTTTTATATATTTTTAATTATATTATTTGTTGATATTTTCTGTTAGAACATAATTCAAATTATTATAAAATTCATCTAATGTTTTTCTTTTAAATACAATTAATGGAATAGACACATATGAATTGTCATTAAATATTTGCAATTCATAATGCTTTTGAAAATATCCAGATGAAAGAAATTTATTTTCGTAAATAACAATTTTAGGATTATCATATATACTAAAAATATATGATTTATTCAATAAATCATTTTTTACTATAATACTATTATTATTAAAATAGATATAATAATTTTTGTAAAGAAATATTATATATGAAATAATAAAATTGATTACAAGACTAATAAATATTGCGACTGTAAAATCAATGTTAATATTTATACTATTAAAAATTTCAACTATTAAACAAATTATAATACTACTAAATATAATTAAAAAGTAAAAGGATTTCAAAAAGTATGGAAAAAAATTTGAAAGCTTAAATTTTTTTTCTGTATTTTTAATGCTTAATATTATTTTTTCTCTATTATATTCAGTATAAGCTAATGGCAATGACCAGATAAGCAAGAAATCATCTCCTCAAATATGCTTAAATTTATTATTATTAAGAAGAAAATGATACTGGTTCACCAGAAGTTCAAATTGCTCTTTTAACTGAAAGAATATCTGAATTAACAGAACATTTAAAAGTTCACACGAAAGATAATCACTCTAGAAGAGGATTACTAAAAATGATTGGTAAAAGAAGAAATTTACTAAGCTATTTATCAAAAAAAGATATTAACAGATATAGAGAAATAGTAAAAAAACTAAACTTAAGAAAATAAAATAAAAGTGCTGTAATTTTCCATTACAGCACTTTTATTAGTTTGCATTATAGTAGTGAATATGTATTTAATTTTGTTTTTATATATTTTTAATTATATTATTTGTTGATATTTTCTGTTAGAACATAATTCAAATTATTATAAAATTCATCTAATGTTTTTCTTTTAAATACAATTAATGGAATAGACACATATGAATTGTCATTAAATATTTGCAATTCATAATGCTTTTGAAAATATCCAGATGAAAGAAATTTATTTTCGTAAATAACAATTTTAGGATTATCATATATACTAAAAATATATGATTTATTCAATAAATCATTTTTTACTATAATACTATTATTATTAAAATAGATATAATAATTTTTGTAAAGAAATATTATATATGAAATAATAAAATTGATTACAAGACTAATAAATATTGCGACTGTAAAATCAATGTTAATATTTATACTATTAAAAATTTCAACTATTAAACAAATTATAATACTACTAAATATAATTAAAAAGTAAAAGGATTTCAAAAAGTATGGAAAAAAATTTGAAAGCTTAAATTTTTTTTCTGTATTTTTAATGCTTAATATTATTTTTTCTCTATTATATTCAGTATAAGCTAATGGCAATGACCAGATAAGCAAGAAATCATCTCCTCAAATATGCTTAAATTTATTATTATTATATTTATTATATCAAAAAATTATAAAATAGTCAAAATGCGAAATTAAACAAAATATTTGCTTTTTCTATTGAAAAAATACTTATTTTATAATAAAATAACAGCGGTTAAATTTTTGGAAGAGTAGCTTGTAAAATGTACTTATAAATAAAGTATATTTTAGAGGTTACATTTCAAATAATTTAACTATAAGCTTGAATCTTATTATTTAGAAGTACAGATTACAAGCAAAGCGAGTAAAGGGAGGAAATGTAAAATGTTAAAAACTTATAGTATGGTTTTAGCAGGAAGAAAACTAACAATTGAAACAGGAAAAATGGCAGGACTTGCAAATGGAAGTGTTCTTGTAAAATATGGTGACACTACTGTACTTGTAAATGTTACTGCTTCAAAAGAGCCTAAAGAAGGAATTGATTTTTTTCCATTATCAGTAGATTATGAAGAAAGATTATATTCTGTTGGAAAAATTCCAGGATCTTTTACAAAGAGGGAAGGAAAGCCAACAGAAAAAGCAATATTAACAGCTAGAGCAATTGATAGACCTTTAAGACCTTTGTTTCCAAAAGATTTTAGAAATGATGTAGTTATCAGTTGTTTAGTTTTATCTGTTGAACAAGATTGCTCACCAGAAGTCTGTAGTATGATTGGTGCATCATGTGCTCTTTCAATATCAGATATTCCTTTTGGCGGACCAACTGCAGCTGTTGCTGTTGGTTATGTTGATAATAAAATTGTAATTAATCCTACTGAAGAAGAAAGAAAAAATAGTAAATTAACTTTAACTGTTGCAGGAACTGCTGATAAAATTGCAATGATTGAAGCAGGTGCTGAGGAAATACCTAATAATACAATGCTAGAGGCTATTAAAGAAGCACATGTAGAAATTAAAAAAATTTGTAAATTTATACAAGATATAAAAGATGAAATTGGAAAAACTAAATTTGAATATAAATCATTTGCTATTAATGAAGAAATATATGAAATTATTTCTAATGAATTTGCTGAAAGAATGAAACAAGATGTTCAAACTGTTGATAAACCAGAAAGAGATGCAAAAATTGATAAGCTTACAGAAGATGTGATATTATGGTATACTGAAAAATATGGGGAAGAAAAAGCTGAAGAAGACGAATCACAAATAAAAGATGCTTTGTATAAATTAGAAAAGAAAACTGTTAGAAGACTAATTTTAGATGAAGGCAAAAGAGTAGATGGAAGAGGAATATATGACATAAGACCTCTTTCATGTGAAGTAGGTTTAATTCCAAGGGTTCATGGAAGTGGATTATTTAATAGAGGAAGAACTCAAGTTTTATCTATAGTTACTCTTGGAATGAAAAGTGAAGAACAAATTTTGGATGGAATAGATACAGAAGAAGCCAAAAGATATATGCATCAATATAATTTTCCTGGTTATAGTGTTGGAGAAGCAAAATCATCAAGAGGACCTGGTAGAAGAGAAATTGGACATGGAGCTTTAGCTGAAAAAGCTTTGGTACCTGTTTTACCTTCTGTTGATGAGTTTCCATATTCTATAAGAGTAGTATCAGAAATTTTAAGTTCAAATGGTTCAACTTCTCAGGGAAGTATTTGTGCTTCAACTCTTGCACTTATGGATGCAGGTGTACCTATAAAAAAACCAGTTGCAGGTATTTCTACAGGATTAATTACAGATGAAAATGATCCAAGCAAATATGTTGTTATTACTGATATTCAAGGAATTGAAGATTTTTTTGGAGATATGGATTTTAAAGTTGGTGGAACAAGAGATGGAATAACTGCAATACAAGTAGATATAAAAGTTGATGGATTAAGTTATGAGATTATTGCAGAAGCATTTGAAAGAACAGAAAAGGCAAGAAAATATATATTAGATGATATAATGGCACCGCAAATTGCAAGTCCTAGACCAGAAATTTCAAAATATGCTCCTAAGATTATAAATATGAAAATTAATCCAGAAAAAATTAAAGATGTTATTGGTTCTGGTGGAAAAGTAATTAATAAAATAATTGAAGAAACTGGTGTTAAAATAGATATAGAAGAAGATGGAACAGTATTTATTTATTCTGATGATATAGATGCTGCAAGAAAGGCTCAAAATATAATTGAAAATTTAACTAGAGAAATTGAATTAAATGGTATATATACTGGTAAAGTAGACAAAATAATGAATTTTGGGGCTTTTATAGATTTGGGAGGAGGAAAAGAAGGACTACTTCATATTTCCAAAATTTCAAAAGAACGAATAAATAAGGTTGAAGATGTCTTAAAAATAGGTGATGAAGTTACAGTAAAAGTATATGAAATAGATGATCAAGGAAGAATAAATTTGACAAGAAAAGATTTATATACAGAAGAATAGTTTTGTTATAATATATTTATTAAATACATATAATAATATATATTTAAATATTACAAATTATCAGAAGTACTTGAAAAAATTTCCATAAAATGTTATACTAAATTTTAGAGTGAATAAATTGAAAGAGGGGAAAATATGAAATATATTTATCTTTTACAACAAGCTCTTATATGGCTTATTACCATTTATTGGGCCTATCAAATAATAGTTAGCTTTTGTTCATTAATTAAATTAAAGGATAAAAAACTAATTATTGAAAAAGAACATAAATTTATGGCAATTGTTCCTGCTCATAACGAAGAAAATGTTATAAAAAATTTGGTTGAAAGCTTAAATAATCAAGATTATCCTAAAGAATTATATGATGTTTATGTTATAGCAGATAATTGTACTGATAGAACTGCTGAAATAGCAAAAGAAGCAGGTGCTAAGGTTTATAAAAGATTTGATGAAATGCATAAAACAAAAGGATATGCATTAAATTGGTTTTTAAAACAAAAAATTGATGAGAATGCTGATTACGATGCATTTTGTGTGTTCGATGCAGATAATATAGTAGATAAAAATTTTATAAAAAATATGAATAAAAAACTATGTCAAGGCGAAGAAATTGTTCAAGGATACAGAGATATCAAAAATCCAACAGATTCATGGGTATCTTCTGGATATGCAATTTTTTACTGGATGATGAATAGATTTTACCATTTAGCTAGATATAATTTAGGTTTATCTCCACTAATAAATGGGACTGGATTTATGGTTAAATTTGATTTAATTAAGCCTAATGGATGGCAAACAATAACTTTAACAGAAGATATAGAATTTTCTCTAATTAATATTGCTAGCGGAAGAAAGTTAGGTTGGGCAACTGATGCAATCGTTTATGATGAACAACCAGTAAACTTTTCTCAAAGTTGGTCACAACGTTCTAGATGGACAGTAGGTCATCTTCAATGTATGAAACATTACACAAGAGATTTAGCAAAAGGCGTTATAGAGAATAAAACATTTATGAATTTTGATGGATTACTTTATATGTTTGGTATTCCAATGATGATATTAACATTTATATTACTTGGTTTAAATACAATATTATATTTTGGAGCTGAAATGACATTTGCTGAACTAATAGGCAATTATGCAAGATATTTAATAGCAACATTTATTTTACCAGTTATTACGGGAACTGCAATAATGGCTCTTGATAAAAGGGAAATTAAACCAATGTTATTTGGTATTTTATGCTATCCATTATTCTTGGGTTCATGGATTTTAATTAATTTAAAATGTTTAATAAAACCAGATACTAAGTGGGAAAAAATAGAACATGTTAGAGATATTAATATTGCTGAAGTTTCTACTATTAAATAGATTATAATTAGTAAAATTGATGTATAAATAAAAGGAGTATAAAAGAAGTTTTATACTCTTTTTATTTATTTAGTCTTGTAAAAAAGTATAATAAATGATATATTACAAATATCGTAAGTTGAATAAAATGCTAGAGGTGAAAAAGCAAATGGAAAGTATTGATAAGAGTTTGCATGCGGTTTTAAAAGAAAAGAGTATTCTTAAAAATGAGCCAATGTCAAAACATACTTCTTTCAAAATTGGTGGAAATGCTGAATATTTTTTGAAAATTGATACTATTGAAAATTTAAAAAAAATTATTGATATTGCTACTTCAAATAAAATAAATATTACAATTGTTGGTAATGGTACTAATTTATTAGTGCGAGAAGGTGGAATTAAAGGATTTGTTATAAAGTTAGAATTAAAAGACTTTAAAATAAGAAATAATTTAGATGATGTATATATTACAGTACAATCCGGTATGTCTTTAAGTACTCTTTCAAATATAGCAATAAAAGAGGAAGTTAGTGGTATTGAATTTTTATCTGGTATTCCAGGTACAATTGGAGGTGCACTTCGTATGAATGCAGGTGCATATGGAATGGAAATGAAAGATATTGTTTTTAAAACAAAATATATGACTTATGATGGGAAAATAAAGACTCTTGAAGCTTCTTCTCATGAATTTTCATATAGGAATAGTATTTTTTCAAGAATAAATGTAATTATTTTAGAAACAACATTGAAATTAAAAAAAGGTAATTCTAATGAAATAAAAGCTAAAATAGATGAATATATGAAAAATAGAAGAGAAAAACAACCTTTGGAATATCCAAATGCAGGAAGTGTTTTTAAAAGAAAAGATAATTATATTACAGCAAAATTAATTGATGAATGTGGGCTTAAAGGATATAGTATTGGAGATGCTGAAGTTTCACAAAAACATGCAGGTTTTATCATAAACAAAGGTTCAGCATCATCTAAAGAAGTTTTAGATTTGATTGATTATATTAAGAAAAATGTAAAAGCTAAATTCAAAATAGACATAGAAACAGAAATTATAGTATTAGGAGATGAAAAATAATGAAATCTTTTTTTGAATGGTTTAAAGCAAGTACTAAAGTTAAAAGATGGATACTTTTAATTTTAGTAGGTATTGTTTTAACTTGTTATGGTATTGCAAAAATATTAGTTTCAGAAGAGATTACTTTTTTTGAACTAGGAAAAACGGTTGTCATATTTGTTATAGGATTTATAGCTATTGTTGTAGGAATAGTCTATATACAAAAAAGAAGTTTAGAAATTATTATTGAAGCAAATAACACTTCTACAGATAAAGGCAAAAAAGCACAACATAATATAAAATCTTTGATTTTTAATAAAAGAGTTTATGAAGAAGGTCCTAAAATTGTAGTTATTGGTGGAGGACAAGGATTAAATACAGTAATAGAAGGATTTAAAAAATATACAAATAATATAACAGCAATTGTTACAATGACTGATTATGGAAATATTCCTACTGAATCAAGAAAAGCATTAGATACTTTGCCTTTAAAAGATATAAAAGATAGTATAATAGCAATGTCTGATAAAGAAGACATCATGAGAAAATTAATGTATCTAAATTTTCAGAATGAAAGGCTTAAAGGTTTAAATTTTGGAGATATATATTTGACAGCTATGAATGAGATATATAACAATATATCAGAAGCTATTCTAAAGAGTACAGCAGTATTAAATATTACTGGAAAAGTAATTCCAGTTACATTAGATGAGATTACAATTTGTGCAGAGTTAAATGATGGTACGACAATTAAACAAAAAGATCAAATACCTAATATTGTAGTTCAAAAATTTGAAAAGATAAACAGAATATATATTTCACCTTCTAATTGTAGACCTGCTCCAGGAGTTATAGAAGCAATTGAAGATGCAGATGTTATTGTTATTGGACCAGGTAGTTTATATACAAATGTTTTACCAAATTTATTGGTTAAAAATGTATCAAAAGCAATTAAAGATAGTAAAGCAATGAGATTTTATATATCTAATATAATGACAGAACCAGGTCAAACAGATAATTATACTTTATCAGATCATTTTAAAGCAATTAACGAGCATGTTGGTACAGATTTAATAGACTACTGTTTAGCAGATACTGGTGAAATTGTTCCTGAATATATTAGAAAATATAATAAAGAAGGTTCAGAACCTGTTGAAATTGATGATAAAAATTTAAGCTCATATAGCATTAAAGTAATAGAAAGAAATTTATCATGTATTAAAAATGAAAAAATTAGACATAATTCAGATGTTGTCGCAGGAACAATAGTCGAAATGATATGTAATGATTTGAAATTTCATGATATGCAAAATAATACCGAATACTTATTGCTTCAATCAGTCTTAAAAGAACATAAAAAAAATATTGGTAAAGAAAATAAAAAAAATAAGAATACAAAATTAATTAAGAAAAAAAATAATAATAATAGGAAAACAAGTAAATTTAAAGAGAAGTATAATGATAGAGTAAAATCTATTCAAAATACTGAAAGTAAAATAGCTGAAAATAGAAAAATTGCTAATGAAATTGAAAAAATGGAAAAAGCTAAAATAGAATCAGATTCAAATTTTAGTTATGATAGTATAAGAAGAACAAATAGTATAAAAGATAGACGAAGTCATGGTAGAAGAAATAAATAGAGAAGGAAGAATACAAATGAAAATAAATAGAAACAAAATAGAATTAAGTGATGGTTTAAATAAAGAGTGGATTTTATCGAATGGAATTGGAGGTTTTTGTTCTACAACTATTGTAGGAGCTAATACAAGAAGGTATCATGGACTTTTGGTAGCATCTTTAATGCCACCTGCTCAAAGACATTTAATTATTTCAAAAGTAGATGAAAGCCTAATAATTGATGGAGAAGAATTTAATTTATATACTAATGTTTGTAAAAATTATATATCAGATGGGTATAAATATTTAGATTCTTTCGAAAAAGATATTTTACCTGAATATACATATAAAGTTAATGACATAAAAATAAGTAAAAAAATCTCTATGGTTTATGGGAGAAATACTGTTGTTGTTCAATATAAAATTAAAAATGGAAAACATAGTACAATATTTAAACTTGCACCAATAATTAATTTTAGAGATTTCCATCAAATGTCTACTAATCATGAGTTTAATATAAAGCAATCTATTTATAATAATAAAGTTAAAATTCACATAGATGATCATTCTTTATTTCCTATATATATGTATTTAAATGATGGAGTTTATTATGAGCATAATAATGATGTATTTAGAAATATGTATTATTTAAAAGAAGATGAAAGAGGTTTTTATGCAGAAGAAAATCTATCTGTTCCAGGAAGATACGAAGTTTGTATTAAGCCTAATGAACTAAAAGAAATTACATTTGTAGCCTCTTTAGAAGATAATACGGAACAAGTGGATAGTAATAAAGTATTTAAGGAAGAAGAGGAAAGAATTAGAAGTATAATAGATTCTTCATCGCTTTTAGTAAAAAAGACTAAATTATCTAAAAAAGAAAAAGATTACAATAAGTTAATGACAAGTTTGCTTATAGCTGGAGATAGCTTTATAATCAATAGACCAACTTTTGGAACACATTCTGTTATAGCTGGTTTTCCATGGTTTTTAGATTGGGGAAGAGATACATTAATAGCTTATGAAGGTTTATTTTTAATAACGAAGAGATTTGAATTAGCAAAAGAAATTCTACTAACATTTACAAGAGATATTAAATACGGATTAGTTCCTAATGGATATTCTGGCTTTGATAATAGACCTCTTTATAATAGTGCAGATGCTTCATTATTATTATTTGAGCAAGTAAATAAATTTTTACAGTATACTAAAGACTATGAGTTTGTTAGAGATAATATTTATGATAAATTAAAAGGAATAATAGAAAGCTATAAAGCTGGAATAGACTTAGATAATAACAATATTTATATTGATAAAGATTATTTGTTAGTTTCTGGAACAGAAACTACACAGAATACATGGATGGATGCAAAAATTGGTGATTTGGCAGTTACTCCGAGAAATGGAAAAGTTGTTGAATTGAATGCTCTTTGGTATAATGCTCTTAAAACATTAGAAAACTTAGCTAACAGATTTAATGAGAAAGAATTAAGTGATAGTTGTAAAAAACAAGCAAAAAAACATCAAGAAGCATTTAAAACTGCTTTTTACAATAAAAAGAAGAAGTCTTTGTATGATGTTTTAGGAGACGATAAAATAAGACCAAATCAGTTGTTCAGTATTTCAACAACATATCCTGTAATTAAACCATCTTCTGAAATCGGAAAAACAATATTTAAAACTGTGAAAACCAAATTATTAACTAAATATGGACTAAGGACATTGGCGAAAACAGAAGAAGGATATATTCCTTATTATGAAGGAGGTCCGGTTCAAAGAGACAGAAGTTATCATCAAGGCACTGTTTGGGTATGGCTATTTGGACTATATTTTGATTCATTGAAGAATATTATTAATGACGAAAAAGATAGATTAGAAAAAGAAAAAATGTTAATAGAATATGAAAAATTTATTAATACTGTTTTTACAACTTTTAAAGTTGAGATAGATAATTCAGAGGGGATAGGAACTATTTCAGAGTTGTATAATGCAGAAGAACCATATAAACCAGGTGGAACATTTTCACAAGCTTGGAGCGTATCTGAGATATTAAAGATTGTTTCAAATTTAATATAGAATAAATAATACAAAAGCGAACCTGAATTTCTGATTCGCTTTTTATTAATGAAATTAGATAGGAGATATTATGGGTGAAATATTTGATGAAATAATTAATGAAATTTGCAAAGAAAAAAAGATAGAACAAGAAAGCATTTCTTATGGTTGGATAAAAGTATTAAAAAAAGGTTCGAAAACTAAATATATTGTAGGTTATAATTTTGATTTAAATTCAGCAGTTTCAAAAATTGTTTCAAAAGACAAATTTGCAACTTATGAAATACTAAAATATAATAATGTTCCAATAATTGATCATAAAATAATATTTAATCCGATTACTAGACAAGATTTTTATAAAAAGGAATTTATAGATGAGGCAAAAAAATTACTAAAGAAAAATAGCAAAGTTATTATTAAAGCTAATGATTCAAGTTGTGGTAGAGAGGTTTATTGTTGTGAAAGCATAAATGAAATTGACAAAATTATTGATGTATTATTTAAAAATAATAATGATTCATTAAGTGCGTGCCCTTATATGGATATTAAATATGAATATAGAGCTATTTATTTATGTGGAGAAATAATTTTTTTATATAAAAAAGTTAAACCTTATGTTATAGGTGATGGAATTAAGAGTTTGAAATTACTTATAAATGAAAAAGAAAAAAAGGAATGTATTGATATTGATATAATGGATAATCTTAATTTAAATTATATTCCATGTAAAAATGAAAAGATTATTATTTCATGGAAACATAATTTATCTAACAGTGCTGAACCGGTTTTAATTGATGATTCTGATGAATATGCAAATGAGATAGTAAAAATTGCATTAAATACTGGAAATGTTTTAAATATAAATTTTGCAAGTATAGATATTTGTTTGACTAGTAATAATGAAATTTTTGTTATGGAAGTAAATAGTAATGTTTGTATGGCAAAGTTTTCAAAAAAAATTCCAAATGGATATAATATAGTAAAAAATATATATTCAAAAGCAATTGACAAGATGTTTGAATAAAAGTTAATAAATGACTAAACTTTTTTTTGTTTAAAAACTTGACAGTTTACAATTATACATATAAAATAATATTGTAGGAAAAAATACAATATAAATTATATAAATAAGTAATTGAATTTATGAATAATTTTGTTGTACATTGAAAATTTAATAGAAAAGAGGTAAAAATAATTATGCAAACAACATTAATTGTAATTGCCACTCTTCTTATCTCAGCTGTGATTTTTATACCTATTGGGGTTTTTATAAGAAAAAAAGTTGCAGAATCTAAAATTCAAAGTGCTGAAAAAGAAGCACAAAGACTTATGGAAAGTGTTAAAGTAGATGCAGAAAATTTAAAAAAAGAGGAACTAATTAAAGCAAAAGAAGAAGTATTACAAATAAGAAACGAATTAGATGTAGAGATTAAAGAAAGAAGGGGCGATATCCAAACACAAGAAAGAAGATTAATACAAAAAGAAGAAGCACTAGAAAAAAGAATGTCTGTTTTTGATAGTAAAGAAAAGGAATTAGAAAGAAAATTTGCTGATAACGAACAAAAAAGACTTGAGTTAGATGGTATATATCAAAAACAAGTAGAAGAATTACAAAGAATATCTGGATTAACAGTTGAGCAAGCAAAACAACAATTATTAAATGATTTAGACAAACAAATAACTATGGAAAAAGCAACGATTATTAGAGATTTAGAAATAAAAGCAAAAGAAGAAGCTGAAAAAAATGCTAGAGAGATAATTGGTTTTGCTATACAAAAATGTGCTGCTGATCATACTTCAGAAACAACAGTTTCTGTTGTTTCGTTACCAAATGATGAAATGAAAGGTAGATTAATAGGTAGAGAAGGTAGAAACATTAAAGCATTAGAAACACTTACTGGAATTGATTTAATAATAGATGATACTCCTGAAGCGGTTATTATTTCCGGATTTGATCCATTAAGAAGAGAAGTAGCTAAAATAGCTATTGAGAAGCTTATTGATGATGGAAGAATACATCCAGCTAAAATTGAAGAAATGGTAGAAAAGGCTAAAGAAGAAGTTAGTAAAACAATTAAAGAAGAAGGAGAAAGAGCTGTTTTAGAAACAGGAGTAAATAACCTTCACCCAGATTTAATAAAATTAATTGGAAAGCTTAAGTATAGAACAAGTTATGGACAAAATGTATTGAATCATTCAATTGAAGTTTCTAATTTAGCAAGAATAATGGCAGAAGAATTAGGGGTTAATCCTAAAATTGCAAGACGTGCTGGTTTACTTCATGATATAGGTAAAGCTTTAGATCATGATATGGAAGGAACACATGTTGAATTAGGTGTTGAAGTACTTAGAAAATATAAAGAAAATGAAACTGTGATTAATGCAGTAGAGGCACATCATGGTGATGTAGAGCCTAAAACAATTGAAGCTATTTTGGTACAAGCTGCTGATGCAATTTCAGCATCAAGACCTGGTGCAAGAAGAGAAACCTTAGAAACTTATATTAAAAGGTTAGAAAAACTTGAAGAAATTGCTGATTCTTTTGAAGGTGTAGAAAAATCATTTGCTATACAAGCAGGACGTGAAGTTAGACTTATAGTTAAGCCAGAAAAAGTATCTGATAGTGATATGGTTGTTATGGCTAGAGAAGTTGCAAAGAAAGTTGAAAGTGAAATGGAATATCCTGGACAAATAAAAGTAAATGTTATTAGAGAATCAAGAGTAATTGATTATGCAAAATAAAAAATAAAGCTAAGAATTTTATTATAAATTCTTAGTTTTTTTTTGAGATTTATATATATAAAAATAAATTTTTAAAATGTAAGTTTTTTCTTAAATTACTTGACATAGAACTTATTTGAACATATAATACTTTTATAATCAACATTAGGAGGTTCAAAACGAAATTATGTATAATGCTTTATATTCTTTTAACGATAAGTATAATGATATTTCAGACGAGGAACTAATTAAGGAAACAAGATTAGGTAATTTAGAAGCTCAAAACTATTTGTTAGAAAAATATAGAAGTTTAGTAACAATGAAAGCCAATAAGTTTTTTTTAATTGGAGCAGAAAGTGATGATATGATTCAAGAAGGAATGATTGGTTTATTTAAAGCTATTCAATCATATGACTTAGAAAAAAATAATTCGTTTAAAACTTTTGCAAATTTATGTGTTGAAAGACAGTTAATAACGGCAATTAAAACTTCTAATAGACAAAAACATATCCCTCTAAATTCATCTTTTTCATTGAATAAAACTGCTTTTGATGAAGATGATGATACTAGCTTAATAGAAGTTTTAGACTCTAAATTCGTAGAGGACCCATTAGATACTATCACAAAGAAAGAATATTTTGAAACAATTGAAAGTAAAATAGAAAAAAATTTAAGTTTTTTTGAAAAAAAAGTCCTTGAACGATATATTCAGGGAGAAAGTTACATAGATATTGCAAGTAAACTTAATTCACCAGTTAAGTCTGTTGATAATGCAATTCAACGAATAAGAAAGAAAGCAATTAAATGCATAGGTAATGATGAATAATTAGGAATATCTAAAAATTTATCTAACATTCTATTGCAAATATTTAATATACACGCCCTCTTAGCTCAGGTGGTAGAGCACTTCCTTGGTAAGGAAGAGGTCGGCAGTTCAAGTCTGCTAGTGGGCTCCAAAGAATATATTATATTCTTGAATTTTTAAATATATGGAGGATAAAATGAATAAATGTACAAAAGAATCAGGAACAATTAATTTAGCTACTTTACTATTAGTGTTTGTTATAATAGTAGTTATTATTATTTGTTCAATTGTTGCAATTAGAGTTTCTAGAAGAAGTTCTAATAAAGTTTCTAATAATTTAAATGAAGAACCAAAGAGTATTGAAGATTATCAAAAAATTGCAAAAGAATATGAAAATTTCAAAAAATTAATTTCAGATTATGAAGGTGAAGAATTTGTTAATACTATACTTTCATTTGATAATCCATATGATATTATCGATGTTTCTAATTCAAGTTATGATGATTCATATGTCAATAATTTTTCTGAAGATGAAATAAATGAATTATTAGAAAAGTATATTAATATATTCAATTTATATGAATATAACATAGAACAATTATTAATTAACTTTAATTTAGTTACACAAGAAAAATTAGGTGAGTATAAGAGTAATAAATTAATATTAGATGAATTTTATGAAACTGATATAAATTATGAGGACTTTAAAAATGAAATGTTAAAATATATGACGGAAGAAATGTTTATAAAAAACTTTTCAGAAGATGTAAAGTCTTTAAATGGAAAACTATGTTACTCTATGTATAATATTGGAGAAGATGAATCATTTAAAATATTAAGCATTGAGAAAAATGATGATAATAATTATATAGTAGATTTTCATGTTATTAGTAATGATAAAGATAATGACATAGATGATGTTGATTATTCTGATACAGATAATAATCATGATACTAACGAAGATGAAGATATTAATACAGATATTGAAAATACTGATAATGAAAACGAGGATGATAATTTAAATCAAGAAGAATTTTCAGAGTATGATGATGAAATGATAATAAGAATAACATCAAGAAATAAAAAGCCTATTGTGGCATATTAATGGTTGATGAAAAGAGGATAAAATGAGAATTGGAATTGTTGGACTTCCTAATGTTGGAAAAAGTACATTATTTAATAGTATAACAAAAGCTGGAGCAGAATGCGCAAATTATCCATTTTGTACAATTGAACCTAATATTGGAGTTGTTGCTGTACCTGATGAAAGAATTGATAAATTAGCTGAGATATATAAACCTCAAAAAATCACAAATGCTGTTGTCGAATTTGTTGACATAGCTGGACTGGTTAAAGGTGCTAGTAAAGGAGAAGGTTTAGGAAATAAGTTTTTAGCTCATATAAGAGAAGTGGATAGTATTATACAAGTAGTTAGATGTTTTGATAATGATAATATAGTACATGTTGATGGAAGTGTTGATCCAATTCGTGACATAGAAACAATAAATCTTGAATTAATTTTTGCTGATTTGGAAACAATAGATAAAAGAATAGAAAGAGCAAAAAAAATGATTAAAGCTGACAAAAAATACCAATTTGAGCTTGACACATTAGAAAAAGTAAAATCAGTTTTAGAAAATGGAAAATGCGCAAGAACAATAGATTATACTGATGAAGAAAAAGAAGTATTAAAAGATTGTTTTTTATTAACTACGAAACCTGTATTATATGTTGCTAATATTTCAGAAAGTGAAATAAATTCTTCAAATGAAATGGTAAGTAAAGTTAGAGAATATGCTAAAAATGAGAATACAGAAGTAATAGAACTATGTGTTAAAATAGAAGAAGAATTAAGCTCATTAGATAAAGAAGATAAAAAAGAAATGTTAGAAGCTTTAAGTCTAGAAGAATCTGGATTAGATAAATTAATTAAAGCTAGTTATAAATTATTAGGATTGATTTCATTTTTAACAGCAGGAGAGCCTGAAGTTAGAGCTTGGACAATAAAAAAAGGAACAAAAGCACCACGGAGCAGCAGGAAAAATTCATTCTGATATTGAAAGAGGATTTATTAAAGCTGAAGTTATTTCATATAATGATTTTATGGCTTGTAATGGTTCTATGGTCCAAGCAAAAGAAAAAGGGCTAGTTAGATCAGAAGGAAAAGAGTATGTAATGCAAGATGGAGATATAGTTTATTTTAGATTTAATGTGTAATATTTTGTAAATAATATTACAATTGTGTTAAAAAACAAAAAAATAGTAAAAAAAACTTGCATTAGAAAAAAGTATATATTATAATATTAACAGATGTTAAGTAATAGGGAGATGGAAAAATGTCAAATTTAAGTAAAGAAAAAATTTTAATTAGTTTCGTAATTATCACATTAATTACATTAGTAATTTGTAATGTTAAAACATTAGCAACAGAAGAAGTAAATAATACAAATACTAATAATGCTAGAACAATTATTACAGCTACTCCAGTAAATAATACTGATGCTAATGCTGTTGGAAGTGCATCAAATTCTAATAATGGAGTTGCAAATAATAGTACAAACACTAACACTAATAGTAATACTAATAGTAATACTAATACTAATACTTCAAAAAATGTTGTAAACAATACAAATTCTAATTCATCAAGAAATTCTTCTAGCTATGTTAATTCATCATCATTACCATATGCCGGAACAAATTCTTCAATAGTATTTATTGTTATTGCACTTGGTGTATCAGCAATATATGCTTATAAAAAAGTTAAAGAGTATGGTGAATAATTTATAATTTGTATTAATAATAAAGTTATTAAAGGGTGCACTTTGTGTACCCTTTTTGAAGTGATTTATCTTTTTAATAAATAGCATTTAAATAATTTAATTGTTGATTGATAAATTGAAATTTATGTGATATACTTTGTGTAAATTATAACTTTCGAATATATAAAGGAGAGAACAAAAGTGGCAAGTTCTAGTAAGAGTGAATTAAAAGAGAAATTACAATATTTAAAACTTAATTTAGATAAATTACCTGAGGTTTTAACTGAGTTTGAACCTATAAATTTTAGTGTATCTAGACTTAATAATGATAAAGACCATAGAATTTTTCGTTTTGTTCCTATTGATAAAATAGAAATATTGCTTACACCATGTTTAAGAACCGATCCACTTCGAGAAAAATACTCTAATGCTTTACCTATTAGTAAATTTCTTACACCAGGCGATGAAACTGATGAAGATATTGAAAGATATACTACATTTTTAAAAATGTTAAATACAATTTCTATTGCTGAAATAGAAAATATTAAAAGTATTCAAAAAGAATTAGAAAAAAAAGAACCATTTAAAGTAAAGTACAATAAAGAACATTTGTGGCAAATATATTATGATTCATCTACCGGAAGATATTTTATGCTTGTTTGTACTAAAGAAAAAACTTTTTCAGAACTATTTTATTTAATAAAAGAAAAAATTGAATTTTCTACTAAAAGAACTAAAGCTTCACCTAAAATATATGTTCCTATTAATTCTATGAATTATAGTGAAGAATATTTGAATGCGAATGAGATATCAGATTTAGAAAATTATTTATGGTTATTTACTAAAAATTGGGCTTTAACATTTGAAGTATATGGAAAAATGAATGATTTATCTTTGCAAATAGTTGGTGAAACATATGTATATGATAAAGTAAAAAGTAGTTACAAGATTAAATTAACCAGTAGAGAAGAAGCAATTAAATTTTATAAACTATTAAAAGCGTTATTTATAATTCAAACAGAAGTAAAAAATCATTTTACTTTTACTACTAAAATAGATAGTGATAATAGTTTAGAATTATACTTGGGACAAATTAGGCTAACATATGATATGCTTCCAGAATTTATAAAATCTGAATTTGAAATAGCAAAAGAAGAAATAAAATATCAGAATGAAGATATTGAAAAATTACAGGAAGAACTAGAAAATATAAAATTTGCAGTAAAAACAAAAGAAGAAGAATATTTAGTTAAGCAAAAAGAAATATCAACATATTTAGAATATAAAAAGACTTTTTTCGGTAAAATGAAATATTTTTTCAAGTCTTCTAAAATAAATAAACAAATAAAAACAGGCAATGTAAATAATAAAGATAATAATTCTAGTGAAAAAAATATTAATAATAATCAAGATAATTTAATTGATGTAAATCCAATTTCAACTGTAATACAAGAAAAAAAATATTATACAATTGAAGATTTGGTTACAATATATTCTTTACTTGAGAAAGGTGAAAGAACTTGCAAGAATTTAAACCAAGACTTAAAAGCTCAAAGATTAAAGCTGGAAAATATTATATCAAAAGTTAAGAATGCTAATTTATATATTGAAGAAATAGATAAACATAGAAAAAGTATTTTTGATTTTTGGAAATTCTCAAATAAAGATGAAAAACTAAGTTTAGAGATGGGTAATGAAACAGAAAAAAATGAAAATAAATCATTACTAAAAAAAGCATTTGATTTTGATTCTGATTTTGAGGATTTGGGAGTTAAAGTCGATTCACTTCAAAGAAAGAAGTTATCTAGAGAAGAAGC
>AUXO010203807.1_pt1 | contig 23553 bp, 29 predicted proteins | sample 768731 | NCBI WGS metagenome assembly AUXO01 (sample SAMN02715735, study PRJNA202380) | gut metagenome | biome: sheep rumen | host: Ovis aries | place: New Zealand: Palmerston North | reverse complement strand
GTAACAAACAAGAATGCAGTACAGCCTAAGACTGTAAGAACTGCATTTATCAACCTGGCTAAGAGCCTTGCAAAGAAAGCAATCATTTCTGATGCTGACTTTACAAAGAAAAATATTGAAGTTTCAATTGACAGCGAAAATCCAAAACGCTTGAACGTTGTTTTCCCTGTGAAACTTTCTGGCAATATTGAGGTAAGTTCAACCGATGTTTACTTCGGCTTTTACCTGGGAGGTGAATAATGGCAAGCGGATGCATTGAGTCTATCGTTATTAACGGAAGACGTTTTACAACTGACGCTGATGACAGCTGTGAAATCACTTATGATGGTTTTGAAAATGAAGTAAAACCTAATGGTGATGGTTCTATGCGTATTGTTAAGAGCCGCCATTCTGGAAAGATTGAAGGTCTTAATATCCTTATGGATCCAGCACGTGATGACCAGGAATTCATCCAGGAAGCTCAGGATTCTCTTGACTTCTTTGATGTTTCTGCAACTTTGGTTGATGGGGTTGTTGTTGGTGGAAGCATGCAGCTTACAGAAGCTGTTGCAACTGACTTAAAAGAAGGTACTGCTTCAATTACACTTGAAGGTACTCTTGAAAAGTTAGGCTAAAACTGAACTTTAAGCAGCAGGCCCGTTCCAGTTCCCGTTTTACACCCGGAATGGACTTGCTGCTTTATTTTTTATAGGAGAAGTGAAAATGGACGAAAAACAGACTGTTGCAGAAGAAGTTTGTGAAAAAGAATTTAATGAATGGTGTGAGGCTAACGGAATTGATAATGATGTTAGCAACATGAATGATGAGGATCAGAAGGGATTTAAGAACCTGAAGGATCCAATGATTAAGGCTGCAAAAAGCGGACGCCTTGTTTTTGATGGTGCTAAGCTTGAATATACTATCAGCAATTTGAGCCCAGAAGGGTTTGCTGGAACTGTTTTGAAGATTGGTGTTCCTTCTGGAAAAATCTTTACTGCCATGGACGGTTTGAAAGAAACTCAGCTGTTCAAAAAACAGGTTAGCGTAATGAGTGTTTTGACCGGAAAGGACATAGGATTCTTTGACAAGATTCATCCTGTAGACTGGAAGGTTTTGCAGGCGGTAGTAGCTTTTTTTATAAGTATTTAAGTTTTGAAGTTGCGTATAAAGCACAACGGAAAAACATCCGCGGGGTTAGCGGGGTTTGTATGGCAATCAGGCAAATTTATTCTGATTATCATTTACCCATAATGCCTGCGGATATTACTTTGAATGAAATTCATTTTTTTTATGATGCCTTGATTCCGGGGCTTATAGAAATCCAAAAGAACGAAAAGGAGAATAAGAGACATGGCAAGTAAATATGCAGTAGAAACGGTGTTCAAGGCTGTGGATGCCATGACTAATCCTTTGAAAAATATGGAAAGTTCTGTTAAGAGCCTGGGCGGGGTTAGTGCATCTGTAAATGCAAAAATTAAAAATGATTTGAAGACTGCTGAAATGCAGTTGAATGCATTTGGCAAAAAAATCAAACAAGGTGCAAAGCTGGTTGCGGCTGCTGCTGTTGCAGCAGCGGGCGCGGCTTTGGTTGATTCTACAAAAAAGTATATTGAGTTTGAAGACAGCATTACTCAGGCGGGTGCAAAGTTTAAGGACCTTGATGTTTCAAGCGAAAGTTTTGCCAGTGATCTGGAAAGACTTCAAAAAGAAGCAATCAGGGTTGGTTCTGTGACAAAGTTCAGTGCCCAGGATGCAGCGGGCGCGCTTGATAAAATGGCTATGGCCGGATTATCAAGTGACCAGGCACTTGGAATGCTGATGGGTACAACTAACCTTGCAGCTGCTACAAATATGGATCTAACAAGCGCCGTTGATATGGCCACTGATGCAATGGGCGCATTTGGGCTTGTTGTAAATGATCCTAATATGACAGCTGATGAAATTGCACAAAAGACAGCTGAAAATATGAATTTAATTGCTGATGTTGTAGCAAAAACTACTAACATGGCAAATACAGATATGAGTCAGTGGTTTGAAGCTGTAAAAAGCGGTGCTTCAACCTTTACTTCTATGGGTGGTACTATCCAGCAATTTTCTGGAATGGTTGGTGTACTTGCTAATGCTGGTATTAAGGGCGGCGAAGCTGGAACTGCTTTAAGAAATCTTATGCTGAACCTTGGCGCGCCTAGTTCATCTGCAACTAAGGCTTTGGATAAGCTTGGTATTCAGACTTATGACAGCGCTGGAAAGATGCTGCCGCTTATGGATATTATGCAGCAGTTTGAAGAAAAGCTTGCTGAAGTTGATGAACAGACTAAGAACGGGGCACTGGAAGATATTTTTGGAAAAAGAAATGTTGGTGCATTCCTTACTCTTATGAGCGCCGGAACGGATGAAATTCAGAATTATATTACTACACTTGAAGGTGCTGAAGGAACTGCTGAAGCAATTGCTGGTGCTATGAATAAATCTTTGAAAGGCCAGATTACACTTTTGAAAAGTGCTATTGAAGGCATTCAACTGAATATAGGAAAAGCTGTTGCAGAAAACGGCGGTTCTGAAGGTTTACAGAAGATTATTCAGATGGTTAATAATATCAATATGGATTCTGTGAAGAATGCTATTATTGGATTGATGGATTTAATGGCCGGTGTTATTCAGGCTTTTATTGCTTTTGGTAAGATTATTTACGCTTTGCGCGTTCCTATTCTTGCGGTGGTTGGTGCTATTACACTTTACAAAACTACAATTATGGGAACTGTAATTGCAATGAAAGCATGGAATGCTATTCAGGTAATAGCAAAGGCTGCTCAGATTGCATGGATTGCAATCAGCCAGGGAAGTGTTGCAGCACATGCTGCTATGACAGCGGCGCTTGGTGCTGAAGCTGCTGCAACCGGAACTGCTACGGCAGCACAAACAGGATTTAATATTGCAATGCTTGCAAATCCAGTTACATGGATTGTGCTTGGTATTATGGCGCTGATAGCTGTGATTGTGCTGCTGGTAATGCACTGGGATAAAGTGACAGCTGCATTGCAGACTGCATGGGAGTGGATAAAGAATGTTGCTACTGCTATCTGGGACCATTTGGTTGCTGCATGGCAGGGATTTGTAAATATTATTACTGCTTTGGTTATGCCTGCATTTAATGCTATCTGGGGAAGTGTTTCTAAGATTATTCAGGCATTCCAGGGCGGTGGATTTTTGGCAGGAATAAAGCAGATTGGTGTTTCTATTATTCAATGGCTTTTGACACCGGTTCAGAAGCTTCTGGGAATGCTCAGCAAGATTCCTGGAATTGGTGGGAAGTTTGCCGGAATAAATGAAGGTATTTCTGAATGGATAGACAGTATGAGCTACCATGATGAAAATACAGAAGTTAGTCAGGCGGCGCCGGTTACACCAGCTGAAAGATATTCTTACAGCAACAGTAACAATGTGAGTGAAACCAGAATGACAATTGGACTTGAAAAGGGTCTTACAGGACAGGTTAGCGGACCAGCTCCTAATATTGATGTTAAGACTTTATCCAGCGGAACTTTTTAATCATCGTTGATGATTTTATATAAAAGGAGGAAATGAAAATGAAAAACATTTTTATTTACATTGGACTTGCACTTATTATTGCTGGTGCTGTTATTGGACAGTTTACCGGAATTGAAGCTGCAAGCTGGCTTGAACTTGTAGGATTTGCGGCAGGACTTGCAACCTGTGCAATTGGTATTGTTAAGAAGGCTGAAAAGAAAGACTGGAAGCTTTATGTTGCAATGACTGCAATTGCTATTGGAACAATTCTGATGATCTGGGCAGGAATTAGTCAGAGTGTTATTTCCAGCGTTATTTCAACTGTAATTGGACTTGTTGTTTTAGTAACAGGTCTTTTGCCTGTTTTACTCAGTAAAAAGAACGGATAAATTTCTTCTTTGGAATTTTTCGTTTTTAACTCTCTCCTTGGGTCTATGTTGTAATGACATAGGCCCTTTTTTATTGTGTCGAGTTTTCCACATTATCCACAAGATTTCCACATTTTGTGGATAAAGTGGACATAAAAGCATAATTTATTTTTCTGATGTTAATAGTTTTTTTCAGTTTATGAACTGATAATTGAAAATATGAATATTGCTGAAGTGAAATATACGAGCCCTAGCGGTAAAGAGTTTTCTTTTGCTTATGAGAATGTAAGCAAAGAAACCGATTTGAAGACAGCAACTTTTACTTTTCCTGAGAAAGATGGCGCTTATATACAGGCGCTTGGAAGGGGTGGCAGACGCTTTCCTATGACTTGTATTTTTTCCGGTGAATTATGCACGGAAAATGCAGATAAATTTGAGGCAGCTTTAGAGGAGCGCGGAATTGCCAGCTTGAAACATCCGCTTTATGGTACACGTTCTGTTGTCCCTACCGGCACAATTAAACGTACTGATGGACTTGTTACTGAGGCTTACACTGTAACCATTGAAATAACATTCAGTGAAACCATTTCAAATGATGAACTGCTTACAAGTGAGCCGGAACTGGCTGCAAAAATCAATCAGAAAACTGAAGTTTTTACTGATGCGGCAATTGATGAAATTGTAAACACAATTGAACTTACAAATACAAGTGAAACTTTAAAAGCTCAGGAAAATATGAGCCGTGCCATGAAGGCTGTTACTGATAACATGGATAACATTTCAGTAGTTTCAGGTAATGATAAAATGAGCCTGAATGAAGCTGTAAATGGCGCTTATGCTGCAATAAGAAAAGCTGTTGCAAATACAACAAAGTTTACAAGCAACATCCGGGGATATGCTAACAGCGTGATGAAATTGATGCAGCTTCCTGCAACTGTTGTTTGTGCGCCTGCTCAGATTATTACTGCTTATGCAAACATGACAAAGGATATTGTCAAAAAATTTAAGAATGATCCATTTGGTTTGAAGAAAATTAAAAATCAATATGCAATTGCAAAGTTTGCTTTAAGCGGTGCAATTGCGGCCATTTGTTCTTCTGTGGGTGTTTCTTGTACTCAAAGCGATACAGGAAATTCTTCCAGCGGTGGAAGTTCAAGCGCTTCAAGCAGTTCTGGAAATGACGGTGGATTTAAGACACGTGAAGATGCTATTGCGGCGGCTGAAGAAATTATGTCACTGTTTGACAGTTTCAAAGTGTTTTGTGATACAAAGATTGCTCAGAATGTAAATGTTGAAAGTGATCAGAGTTATCAGGCGTTGCTGGATGTAGTTCAGACTACTGTTTCACTTATCCTGGATACTGCTTTTTCATTGAAGAAAAGACGCATCATTACACTTGATAGAGACAGACAGGTGATTGAACTTTTAGCTGAATTATACGGTGAAGTGGACAATCATCTGGATGAGTTTATTTCAGATAATAATTTGAACTGGAATACTATCAAAATAATTCCTATGGGAACAGAGGTGGCTTATTATGTCTAGAAGTCACACTGTTAAGAAGGGCGATACATTAAGTTTAATTTCTTCACGATATTACGGGCTGGCCGGAAAATGGACGCTTATCCGGGATAGTAATCCGCAATTGATTTCCAGGAAGACTGCCAGTGATGGAAGTCCTTTGATTTATCCTGGGGATGTTTTAATTATTCCTGAAGAAGCAAAAGAGACTAGCAATGTTTCAAAGGCTGTTCCAAAAACTGCTGTTGCTACAAAGCTTAATCCGGATGCAGATGAAGATATTCAGATTATGATTGACGGAAAAGTTTTTACAGGCTTTTCCGGTTATACAATTAAAATGCCACTGGACAGCTTTGATGCTTTTTCTTTTACGGCGCCGTTTGATGATTCAAGTGATGTTATAAAAGACTGTTTCAAGCCTTTTACTTTCAAGCAGTGCACGGTGTATTATAACAAAAAGCTGCTTTTTAATGGCACTCTTTTGACTCCTAATCCTGAAGCAACTAACAATGAAAAATCTATAACATTGCAGGGATATCCGGTTTGTGGTGTTGTGAACGATGTTTGTTTGCCTGATACAAAATATCCTCCTGAATATAACGATATGAAGCTTATGGACATTGCGCGGGATTGCTGTGGAACATTTGGCTTCAATGTTGCGATTGACGGGGATGAGGGGGAAGCTTTTGAGAAGGTTGAGTATTCACCAGGAGACAAGATTTTTTCTTTTTTGAAGAAGCTTGCAGAACAGCGCGGGCTTTTGATTACTAACAAGGCAAACGGGGATTTGCTTTTTTGGAGTCCTAAACAGAAAAATGTTTGCTGTTCTATAAAAGAAGGTGAACTTCCTTTTGTAAGCTGCAAGGGAAACTTTGACAGTCAGAATTTCTTTTCACACATAACAGGATATACAAAGGTTAAGAAGGATGAAGATTCTGAGTCTTACACTTTTGAAAACAGTTATCTGACCAAAAACGGGGTTTTAAGGCCGTACAGTTTTACAGCTGATGATGCTAAGTCTACTGATTTAGAAAATGCAGTGAAAGCTAAGGCGGGCAGAATGTTTGCCAGCGCTGTTTCTTACACGCTTGTGGTTTTGGATCACTTTACTCCTAAGGGTGAACTTTGGGAAAAGAACATGGCGATTTCTCTTTTGGCGCCTGGGGCAATGATAAGCAAAGAGACAGTTTTTTTGGTTGATTCTGTTCAGTTTGAAAGAAGTGATTCAAACGGAAATCAGACAACTTTGACTTTGGTTTTACCTGGTGCAAGGGACGGCAATTTACCGGAGGCGTATCCATGGGAAGAATAGGACGCTTGCTTAAAACTGAAATTGAAAAGTTTATCATTGCAACTGTGGAAACTCGGTTCAAATATAATCAAACGGCGGATTTTTACGCCGCAAGCGGTGATGATGCTCCACCGTTGGAAAATGACAGAATTGCACTGGTGGATGTGGATGGAACCGGTAACTTTGCAGCGGTGGGCGTTCTGATGGTAAGTCAGGGCGCGGAACCAGGTGAGCGCATTCTGTATTCACGGGATAGTGACGGGAATATTAAGGCTGTTTTGAAGCTTTTAGGTGATGGAACTATTGAAGGAATTTCACCAGGAGGCATTTCTGTTTCTACCGATGACAAGATGGAAGTGAAGGTAAAAAAGGACTGTGAAGTGAAAGTTGATGGAAACACAAAGTTTTCCGGAAAACTTGAATTTACAGGCGGGAATGTGAAATGTGCTGGAACTGCTACACCTAGCGGGACCGGCTGTTTTTGTGCGCTTCAGGTTTGTCCGGTTACAGGGGCGCCTCAAAGCGGGGAAATGGTACTTAATACATAAGGCGGTGTTTTATGGCAATGAATGGTGATACTTTAGGTCAGGCAATAGCAGATGCAATTGTGGATGCAGGTGCAAGTGCTGCTGGAAAAGCGCAATGTGAAGCATTCTGGAAGAAGGTTGCTAATGAGATTGTGGACCATATAAAAAATAATGCTGAAGTTCCATCTGGAATTTCTGTTTCTACAACAGGAACTTCAACTGCACAAAGCGGTGCTACAACAGCGGCAGGAAGTGTTATATGACAGAGTTTAAGGGTGATGTTTTATTTGAAGATACACCGGATGGCGGAAATCTTGTTATTGAAGATGGACTTATCCAGGATGACAGAGGCTTCAGAACTGCGGCATATTTAAGCTTGTTTGGCGGAAATGTGGATGATCCGGCAATTATTGAAAGCAATCAGAGCTGGTGGGGAAATCTTGTTGGAGAAAAGGAAACTGAATTAAGAAGCAGTTTTCAAAATGTTATCTGTTCACTTCCTATGACAATCAAAAACTTGCAGAGCGCCTGCGATGCAGCGAAAAGAGATTTGCAGTGGATGATTGATAAGGGAATTGGTGAAGAAATAAATGTTTCAGGCACTATTCAAAATGTGAAGCAGGCAGATTTTGAAATTACTGTGATTAAGAATGGTGAAAATATTCTTAGCACGGTTTTTGGTGTTGAATGGGAGGCAATGGCTAATGGCATTTGAAAATAAAACAATTGATGAAGTTTACAATCTGGTGGTAGCAGGCTTTGAAAGTGAGTTTAATACTCAGTTCAGACTGCTTCCAAAAGCTTTTATTCATGTTCTGGCTAAGGTTTATGCGGGTGTTTATATCACTTTGTATAAGCTGGCCGGATGGATTTTCTTACAGATTTTTCCGGAAACTGCAAGCTATGGTACTGTGGACATTCTGGGAAAAAAGGTAAATCCGCTTGTTGAATGGGGAAATCTTATTGGATGCGGGGAACCTAATGAGGCAACTATTTTCAGCGCTACACTGGAAGTGGATGTTTTGGCAGATGGAATTATTTCTGCTGGTACTCAGTTAAAATCTTCTTTGACCGGAAAGCTTTACCTGGTAAATGAGGCTGTAACCGTTGTTCTTTCTGATGGTGATACTGTGGAAATTTCTGTTGATTGTTCTGAAAATGGAACTGCGGGAAATCTTAGCGTTGGTGATGAATTGAAGTTTGTGAGCCCGCTGGGATTTATAAGTGATAAGGCAACAGTAAAAACAGTTGATATTGAAGCGGTTGATTCTGAGGATATTGACGTTTATAGACATAGAATTTTGAACAGATGGAAAACTCAACCACAAGGCGGCAGCTTATCAGATTATCGCATCTGGGCAAGTAATGTTGAAGGTGTATATCAGACTTACATTTATTCTGATGATGATTCACCGGCAGGAGTAATTATCTTTGTTTGTGCTGATGAAATTTCAACAGGTTCAAGAGTTGCCAGCGCTGCTTTATGTAAGGCAGTAGGTGAAGCTTGTACTTATGATCCGGATACAGGGGAACAGAACAGAAAACCTGTAACTGCAATTTTGGATCCAGATTTTGATGAAAGTTATTCAAACGTAAAGTCTATTACAGAAAGTCTTTTTGATGTTTATGTGACTGGTTATACAGGAAACGTGGACACAATGAAAGAAAATCTGAAGACTTCTGTGGAAAATTATTTCAAAGAACGTGAACCATATATCCGTGGACTTTCTGTTGATGATAACCGTGTTGACGGAATTTCAGTTAATAACCTGGTGGGAATTGTAAATGAAATTACAATTGCAAATATTGCTGATTTTACAGGCGTTGTTTTGATGCATTCTTCTGAAAGTATTTCTGATTATACTCTTGGACGCGGGGAACTTGCAAAGCTTAATAACCTGTATATCAATGGGGTTGCTGTATGAGCTTAGGATTTTTTAAGGTAATCAAATATCTTTATCCGCGTTCTAAGGCATTCAGAAATATTGCTGATAATAACTTCAGAAAGTTTCTTTCCGGAATGGCTTATGGACCGGATGACGTACAGGAATACCTGGAAAACATTTATGGTGATTTGTTTCCAGAAACTACACGGGAACTGGATAAATGGGAAGAACAGTTTGGTGTAGTTTTTGCAAAACAATATGATGAGACAATCAGAAGAAAACTTTTGAAATCGTTCTGGAATATCAATACAGGTGGCCAGTCTACTATGTATTTACAGAACATTCTGGAATTGATTTCACCGGATTTCAAGGTTATTGAAAACCTTCCTGTTCGTGATCCGCGTGATTCTAATGCAGTTTATGCAGCTGTAAACGGAAATAAACTGATGGTGAATGGTAATAAATATGCAGTAAATGGGCGTAAGCTTGGAGACTCATCATTTATTCCATCTGTTTTGAAGAATGATAAAGAAGGTTTTTATTCTTTGCCTAGTCAAAGCGCTTATTGGGCTAACTGTTTTTTCATTTGTAAATCCGTAATCCGTAACAGATACGGCGCAATTATGTATGTTGAAAAATTACAGGTAGAAGCAAAATGGAAAAACTTTATTGAATATATTGTTTTGAAGATTAAACCGGCACATACAACGGGCATTCTGTTCGTTGAATATATATAAGGAGTTATAGCGATGATTAAAATTGATTCTACTTATTCAAATTATTATGACGATACAGATCCAGCCTATCCAGCAGGAAAAGCAGTTGATGCTGCTACTGATGAAGGAATTGACGGTACACCGTATAAAGCTGATTGGATGAATGATATTATAGGAGCTTTTCAGGCTGCCTGGGTAAACGCTTTTGGAAGCATTGCCGGCATTTCTGGGGTTCCTGATTCTGTTGCAGATTCTGACTTTGTAAAGGCATTGCAGAAGACAATTGAAAATAATGATGATAAAAAATTCTATCAGTTTGACTTAAAAGGCAGTACTGTTTTAATTCCTTGGGCAAATTTCAACAGAACTTATAATTCCGATGTGAATTATTTGATTTTTGCTGTAATGACAGAAGATGACGGGGATGTGCTTCCAATTAAGACTTCTGTTGATTCTTCAGGCGTTCATTTGAAGTTGCGTGAAATCAAGGATGATAAAGTTCAGGATTTGCAGCGGGTTGTAAAATGGGGAAGCTTTAAGTTTGGTGCTAAAAAGTGGGCTGAGTCCACTTCATATAAAGTAAATATTATCATCAAGGAGGCATAAAAGATGGTAGGTGTTCCTAATAGTTATAACACTAAAAAGGATTATGAAAATGCCGTTGCTTACGCTTGTGCAAGTGGAAGTGGTAAAGGCGAAGTTAAAAGGGCTTTGCTGGATGTGAAAAACAATACAACAATGCTTGTTTTGAAAAAGTCCAGTGAAGGGAAAGCTGCTGAAGATCAGACAGCTGATGATTATGAAGCAGTAGAAAATCCAGCTTGCAAAAAAATCAAGCTTGGTTTTACTGATGCAGAAATTGATGCGCTGATTGCGCGCCTGGGGGAATAGAAAATGAGTTTTAAACTTTGGCAGGATGGAGTGGATGACGCATCTATTGCTACACTTCCAGAAAACGGAAACTTCAAATGTGTAGGCGGCGGCTACCTTTCTAAAAAAGATCCGTTTGCTTATGATGAAAATAAACTGATTATAGCAGACGGTTTTGCTGTTGATTTGTTTGATGGTGTTGCATGGCGCCAGATTTCAAACAGAGCTGCCGTTGAATTTGATCCAGCTGAAAACCTTGATACTGGTGATACTTTGGCACATGGTAAGGATTATTATGTTTATATCTGTTTAAGCGGAACAACTGTTTCAATTGTTGTCAGCTTGAATTCTACTTATCCGGATGGATTTACTGCTAACAATTCACGCAAGATTGGTGGTTTCCATGTGGGCCATATTCGTAAAGTATCAGATGATGGTCTTTGGGTTCCAATTGACAGTGCTGGAAATAAGTTTGGATCAAGCGGTACAAAGTGGGAAGATAATGTTACAACAGGTATTGTTCCTAACAGTGTATGGGATTTGAAGAACCGTCCACGCATTATTACACCTGGTATGGTTAAAATCAATTCAGGACTTTGGGAAGGTATTTATCAGCCTTCTGTTGATGAAGCTATTACTTTTATGAGTGGCACAAATGGCCTTTCTGTTGCAGAAGGAAAGCTTAAAATTGCTTATGGTGAATTGCCAGCAACAGGAACTGAAGGCTTGAATATGTACAACTTTAATGAGCTTGCTTTGCGTCAGGGCTTGCGCTTGATGGATTATGATGAATGGCTTCAGGGTGCTTTTGGTTCTCCTCAGGGTGAAGATGGTTCAACCAATTATGGTTGGACTAAAACAACTAACACTGCAAGAACAAGAACTGGATGCCAGGTAAACACTTCTACTGGTGAGCATGATGTTGTAAACGGTGTTAAACCTTATGCAATTTCTGCAAAGAATGTTTGTGACTGTGCCGGAAACGTTTCTGAATGGACAAAAACATTCTCTCTTGATTTCAGTTCTACTAACTGGGGATGGCAGAATGTTTTGGGTGCTAAACAGGGACAGGCTTATTTGCCTAATAGTGGCGGTTTGCGTGCTCTCCACTGCGGTGGTAGCTGGGGCCATGGCGTTGACTGCGGTCCTCGCACGGTCAATGGCAACGGCTACCCGTGGGGCGTGTACACGGACATTGGCACGCGCCTGGCCTGTGATTCGCTGTAAGCGAATCACCTGTTTTCTGAATTTCTGACAATCTGGTTTTTACTAGGAATGGAAAATACAACAGGCAGAAAAGATAAGACTAAGTTTCCGGCAGGCAATGTTGAAAACTTAGTCTTATACAGAAAGTTTGAAGATTTTATAATGTATTTTGAGCCGATGGTGGAAAAGTTTCCGCATTATGAACACTTTGCATTGGAGGCAGATATTAAAAACTGTCTCCATAGGACAATGGAGCTTATAATCAGAACTAACAGGAGCTCCAGAAAAGTTGAAGGATGGTACAAAATTGATACTGAGTTTGAGATTTTGCGCTTTTACATTCGATTTGCCTATAACAAAGGTTCAAAATACTTGTCATCACATAGTTATGAGACAGCTTGCAAAATGATGGCAGAATTAGGCCGCATCCTGGGCGGTTTAATAAAACAAGGTAACTAATGAAATTAAGTAGCGGTTTGCGTGCTCTCAACTGCGGTAGTAACTGGAACAATGGCGTTAACTGCGGTCCTCGCACGGTCAATGGCAACAACTACCCGTGGAACGTGAACACGAACATTGGCACGCGCCTGGCCTGTGATTTGACTAGAAGAAAAACATAAAAAATAGGCTGAAAAGTTTATGGACCTTCAGCTGTGATTACTTTGAATGAAGTTTGAATCAGATTAGTTATCTTTGGTTTTAGAAATAAAACTAGAACAATTTACTGGTAGGAAGGTTTGCGAACCTTCCTACTTTTTTATAAATTAAAAATAAGAAGGCCTGCTTCATGTTAGACAACATTTTTGAAGATATATGCAGTTTTGACAACTTGCTTGCTGCATATAAAACTGTATCCAGCGAACATAGATATAAAGCTGCATCTTTAAGATTTTACAATCACCTGGAAGAAAATCTTATTCAATTACAGAATGAATTGCTTTGGGGATTATATAGACTTGGTGACTTTTATACATTCATAAAATATGAACCTAAGCGGCGTGAAATAAATGCTTTGCCATATCGTGACAGAATTGTTCAAAGCGCAATTTGTAATGTTATAGAACCGGAAATCATTAAGACATTCATATATGACAGTTATGCATGCATAAAAGATAAAGGTGCTTTAAAAGCTGCAAACAGGCTTAGTTATTTCATGGGTAAGGGTGACAGTGAATATTACCTGAAATGTGATATTACAAAGTATTTTTATAATGTTGATCTGGATATTGCATTTGAACTTTACAAAAGGCATATCTCAGATGTTAGGACTTTGAATTTAATCTTTCAGATTTTACACAAGGATAATCCGGAAAGGGGAATAAAGATTGGTAATAGATTAAGTCAGCTGACTGCAAATCTTTATTTAAATGAATTAGACAGATTTATAAAACATCATCTGAAAGTAAAATATTATGTAAGATACATGGATGATTTTATTTTAACCGGAACAAAAGCAGAATTAAAAAGGGCCCTGAAAGAAATAATCAGTTTTTTGGATGAAGTGCTGCATCTGAAATTGAATGATAAAACAACAATAGACAAATGTGCAAAAGGTATTGAATTTGTAGGATATAAAATCTATCCAAAAGGGAAGATGATTAAGAAACAGACAATTTACAGAAGCAGACGTTTTGTGAAATCTTTTATTGATGGCAAAGTTAAGCCTGCTTCTTTCTGTCGGAGTATGGCCAGCATTTGCGGCCATGCGGTGCACACTGATAATTATATGTTTTATATCAGGCAGTTAATGAAAGTAATCAGATATTTGTGTGATGTTGAGGATTAACAGTCAAAATGTGGAAATTACAGCATTTTGAATGCTAAAAAAGTGGTGAAAACGCTTAAAAACGGGCTAAAATGAGGGGTATTTGACATAGGTTGACAAATTACTCAAAAACTTTAAAACAAGCGATTATACGCAATCCTAGGGCGGTTTTTAACACATTTTTTAATATATTATGTTATAATATACGCAATGGAGGTGTTAAAATGAAGAAGATTATCTGTATTTTGGTTATTTTATCCTGTTTAATTCCAACGTTTGCTGTTGAAAGCTTGAAGATTAGAGTATTCAAAAGTGAAACAAAGGATGTTATCCAGGGAAAGATGATTGCGGGCCAGTGTGCATTTTTTAATGTAAATAACATTGGATTTGAGGATGCGGATTTTATTAAGCTTGCAGAAGACTTAAAAGATTCCGGATTTTACAGTGCTGTGGTTTATATTTCTGAAGATGACAGGGCGTATATTATCAGAAATAAAAATGGAAAAATTGATATAGGATATGGTCTTCTGGATAGAAGAACAAATACTTTTACAAAGCGATATAAAACCGGTTCTGTTTCAAAAGATAGAACTATAAGCTGGTGGGAGCTTTAAAGTAAATCCGGAAAAAGGGAAGGCTGCTGAAAGTCAAAAATGCAGAAGTTTGAAAACTGTTTTTTTTGTGCTTTATTCAGCCAGGAATAGACATTTTTTTCAGCTGCCAGAACGGCAGCTGATTTTGTTTTAACCGGAATATCAGATTTTAAGCACGGTTTGGCGCGGATCAGTTTTTTAAGTTTAAGCTGAATGCTATAACGCCAGCCGTTATCATCATGGTAATACCTTACAACTATAAAGCTGGTTCCAATATCTTCACGCTTTTCTTCTTCAGGAGCTGAAAGAATTTCACCTGTAGAATTAGAAAATATCAAAGTCTTCATTGCCGTCATTCTCATTATTGCCATTATATTCAAAAGGATTTTCTTCTGGTGCTGGCGGGAAGTTATCCTTTTGAACCTGCTGAACTGGCTTTGCCGGTGCTTTTGGCTGTTCAGGAAGTTCTGATTGCAGTTCTTTTTCTTTTAGGTTTGGATTATCTTTTAAGCGCATGTTGATGATGATTTGTTCAGGCGCGCCTCCAAAACGCTTCTGTTTAATATGAATTTCAGTGTAATCAGATTTAAGGAAGTGGGTCAGTTTGTTTTGAGTCCATGCATCCTTATCAACAGGCTGGCCTTTGTCGTTTGTTTCAATGTCGTTTATCTGACAATAACGTGCATAAAGGTCTTTTACTTTAACAAAAACATTTTCATCTTTGATGAATTCAATATTTTCTTTTACAAATCTATCAAGGTCTGTTGCCTGGTCTTCAATATAGTCATCTTTGTAGGATTGACATTCTTTTGAAAGTGGAATTTTGCCTTTGTAATCGTTTTTGAGGTGGATATAATAATCTGCAAAAAGTTTTACAATTCCAGGATATTCTGGGCGCAATAATTCAAAAATATCATTTTCATCTTTGAAGTCTTTGTCTTCTCCTCGTTTATGGGTTACAGAAAAAGGAATAACAACCATACGGTCAATTGTTGCAGGGTCTTTATTATCAAAACGTGGAAGATAGTTTGTAAGAATGATTGTCTGAGCTGTTGGTTTGAACTCTTTTGCATTTGCATAGAGGCGGCGGGCCTTCATTGTTCCACCACCAGTGAGCTGTTTGAAAACAGCTGAGTTTAACATATCATTACGCTGAGTTTCATCTGAGATTCCAGCGCCCATTCCTTCCAGTTCTGCAATTTCCGGCTGAGCGCCTCCTGAATAATTGCGTATATCCTTATTAAGCATGATGATTTGGCGCGGAATTGGCGTTGTCATATTTGGATAAAGATCAGAAATAATCTTCATTGTTGTTGTCTTACCGGTTCCACCAGTTCCAATAAAGATTCCGCCTACTTTGTACTGGGCACAACGGGAAGGAACTAAGCTGAGGTAATAAAACAGAGTTTTTAGGGTGTCTTCATTTTTGAAGTTTGAATGCATGAATTTTAAAAAGTTGGTAGGACGTTTTGCTAACATAACATCATCAACTTTATATGGCAAAGTTCTGAGGCGGTATTCATTTGGCAAAGCTTCACGCACTTTTATTTGTTTACCAGAGAAGTCCAAAACTCCATCTTCCAGGGTAAGAGTTTCCTGGATTTGAGGACCGTCAAAAGTTATTGATTCACGGAAAATTGTTGGAAGTTCTGAAAAGTTCTTTGCAACAGCTGAAAGAAATTTTCTTTGTTCAACAGTTTTTTTAACGCTGGCAACTGTTTTGTAGAAGTCTTTTTCTGATTTATCACCGGTATTTTCAAAATAAATGATAATACTAAAAAGGATGTTGAAAATAATTCTAAGAATATCGGATTTACGTTCCCAGATGTGGCCGTTGAAGAAGTAATATTTTTTTTCATCTTCAATGTATATAAAGCGGTCTTTTACTACTTTTTCAACCAGAAGTGCTGCTGATGTTTCACCTTTATTATAAATGAAACGGATGTAATTATCATCACTGTCTATCTGTTTATAATCAATTGGTAAAATTGGAGTTACGGCAAATTCTTTTGTCAGTTCATTTTTTGATTTGACGTATTCAGAGAATTTGCGCTGCCAGTAGTAAGACAGGTATTTATCTGCAATAGTGTGAACATAAGATGGTTCTATATCTGTTGTATGCGGATTGTCTATTCTTCTTTGTGATACGCCGTTTTCCAGAAAGAAATCTTTTGTGTCTTTATCCTGGACAGTAATCTGAAGAAGGGCAGAGTATAAATTATCTTTTTCTTTTTGAGTTATTTTTGTTGCATTAAGTGCTTTGCCTAAACGCTTTAAGGTTACAGCTGGAATAAGGTTTGATTTTACCTGTTTAGGAAGCTGCTGCCATGGTTCAGCGTTTTCTATTGCCTTCTGGATCAAGTCTGCACGGCGGTAACAGATACATTCATCCGGGTCTTTGTATTCTTCCAGGTGTGCTATTAAAATTTCACCTTCATAACCTGCTTGTAAAAACTTTTCAGGAAGCGAGTCTTCTTTAGAAATATTTTTTTGGCCAGAAGCTTTTTTTCCGGCATTGTCGTTGTCAAAAAGAATGATAATTTTTTTTACATTCAAAAGATGTTCTTTTATTTTAGGTTTTGAAAGGGCTTCTGTTCCACCAGTAGAATAAACGTTTGAAAATCCAGCAGCCTGACATACGATTGCATCAAGTTCTCCTTCCACAAGAATAACAGGTTCATCTATAAAATGATTTTCAAGATTGTTTGGAAGTGGAAATGTACAACAACATAAAGTACCACGTTTTATGCATTTTTTATCTTCATAATAAAAGAGCTTAAAACCTTTACCAATTTTTAATACAAGGCCGGAGTGCCCCCATGCATACAATCCACTTTTTTGATTTGGATAAGTAGGAATACCAGCTTTATAAAGAGTTTTAGTAGGAAAATCTTTTAATCCTATATCTAAACCAGGCCAATAACCAAAATGTTTTTTCAAGTTTTGCAGAATTTCTTCTGGATATTGCGTGTATTTGTTATCTGTTGTTTTAGAACAGCGTTGTGACATAAAATCATAAAAAATTTCATCAGGAGCAAAACCAAAATTAAAATATTTAGCAAGTTTTGCTTCTGCTTCTGGATCTGCAACAAACGTTTTTTTCTTTTCTTTTTCATCTGATTTTTTTGAAGTTGGTTCTGGAATATAAGTGCCGCCAAAAATCTTTTCAAGATGTTTGAATTGTTCTGCCTTATCTGTAATTCCTTCCAGCAATTCAACTGCATCATATATATCACCAGAACAACCACAATTTCTTGAAAAACACTTAAAATGATCATCCCATAATTCACAAGATGGATTGTGGTCATCATGTGCCGGATTGATACAGCGTACTAATCCGCGATGAGCTTCAAGTCCCATTATTTTCAAGTAATCAAATAAGCAATTTTTATATTTATTAAAATCCATCTTTTCCACCTATTGAATAATTTCACCTTCAAAAACTTTTTTAATTAAGTGAGCTGACTTATCAATCAGCTTGTGATTTTTTGAAATGATTGCAATTTCTTTTGGGCTGTATTTAGTGCCATCTTCACAATAAACCCAGCCGGATGCATCATGGCGTGCAATCATTTGTTTAAGTTCTTCTGAATATATATAAGTCCAGCCGGGTTTTTGTGTCATTTTGTTTGTCCTTAATTATGTTGATAAGCTTCAAATAAAGCTGTTAAATCAGTTAAAACTGTATTCAACAGTTGTTCTTTATTGCGGTAACCATTTCCACCTTGATTTACTATTACATTGATTTGGCGGTGAATATAATCACGGATTTCACTAATTACATTTTCAACAGTAATGGTGATTGGTTCCGGCTCAAAGTCAAAAGGGGATGGTTCCAGCGCCTTTGGCTTTATATTCTTTGGCGCCTCAATCCCATTTTCTTTGCGGTATTCTTGAAGCTCCTGAGTTGCAGCTTTTACTGTTCCACCATTCTTTTTTGCGTTCTGAACAATTTTTGGAAGCTTATCACCTGGAATGGATGCAAGCTGTGAAAGCGCTTTTGTACTCATTCCAGTTGTATCTACTCCCTGAGCTTCTACATTTTCGCGGACCTGACTTCCAGCAATTGTATCATGCAACCAGGAAAGAGGCTTTGACAATTCTTCTGCTATTTCCTTTTGGGACATTCCGGCAGCAACAAGAGCTTTTACAGCTGTTTCAATTTCAACCTGTGAAAGGTTTTCACGCTGGATGTTTTCAATCAGCTGAACAATTTCTTTTTCACCATGACTGATTGTTGCTGTTATCTGTGAATAATCATGACCTTTTGAACATAAATACTCAAAAGCTCTTTTTCTTCTATGGCCAGTAATAAGTTCATAAAGCTTTATACCATTTTCATCTTCCCGTAAAAATTTTACGGATATAGGGTTTATAAGGCCATAACGAAAAATAGAGTCTGCAAGATTTTCAATTTCCTGCTGGTTATATTCGCGCCTTACATTGCCAGTTTCTATAATCTGGTCCAGGCTGATTTTTCGTGTAAGAATGTTATCTTGTGGTAATTTAGGCATTGTGAAATTCCTCCTTAGTTTTTATATCAAAATTATCTACACAAACAGGGCAGTGCACCAAAAACTGACCTGCGGCAGAACTATAAGCGCGTGCATCATGTGTATAAAAGATACTGTTGCAGCAGGGGCATTTTATCTTTATGTTTTTAGAAAACCGGATGGGATATAACATTTCCATAAATTTCAGCCTCCTTCTGTCTGTCTTTTTTACCACGATATATTCTTATAAGTGAGGCTTTACATACCGGACATATAAAACCTTCTTCTGTTTCAAAATTTTTGGATATATCTTGATGCTTGCATTTTGTACAATGGTAAATCATTCTAGAGTCACCAAGTTCTGCTGGATAGCTTTTCATTATGATTCTCCTGTTACGATTTCAACAAATTTTTCAAGGCGAACTTTTACTGAAGCATGGATTTTATAACCCATTGGGTCTGCAACAAAGCGCTTGAAGCTTTTTATATCTGGAATAGGAAAATCAATTAAGAAGTCATTAAATTGTTCTTTGTATGCTTCAAAAATTCCATCTGGATTAAGTTCTTTTTTATATTTATTGCAAACAACAAAAACTTCACTTTCCAAGCAACAATTTGCAAGCTGGTCAAAATAGTTTTTTGTAGCACGCAAATCAAGGTTTGAACATGTTCCGGAAATCACAATAACATCAGATGCAAAAACTGCATTGCGAGTTTGTGCGTTCCATGTTCCTGGCGGGTCTAAAATTATGAAATCGTACTGCTGCATAAATCCGGATTTTTTCAACTGAATTTTAAGTTGAGTATCCATGATGTTTGCCAGCATATTCATATCAAGATCTGATGGGATTATGTCTATACAGGCATTTTCATTTTTTTTGACGTTGTAAGGATTTACAATTTTGCCTGAAAGAAAAGCCTTTGAAGTTTCATCTTTCAATTCAAATCCGTACATTTCACTTAAACAGCAGTTATGGTCTAAGTCAATTAAAAGGATTTTATATCCTTTTGCAAATAATGTTTCTGCGATAAAGGTATTAAGGGTGGTCTTACCTGTTCCACCTTTTCCATTGCTGGTGGTTATTATTCTGGCCATTTATTTTCTCCTTGTGATTTATTGTGATGATTTACACGATATTAGAACGGTATTTCATCCGGCGCTGCTGGATCACCTTCAGATTCCGGTTCACTGGCATAATCCGGTGCTGGTGATGATTCTGTTTTTCCTTCAGGTATTCTTCCAAGAGATGCATTTGAAACTTTTATGACAATACGTGACTGTTTTTGACCGTCCTTTTCCCATCTATCCTGATGTAAAATACCTTCAACAAAAACTTCACGTCCTTTTGTCATTGATTCTGCAACTGCTTTTGCATAATTTCCGGTCCAGCTGCAATCAAAATAATTTGGTCGTTTTTCCCATTGATCACCATTTTTGTGATTTTCGTTTGATGCAATTGTGAAGCTTACTACACAAAAATCCTGACGCGGATATTTGACTTCAGCAGATTTTGTTAGTCTTCCCTGAAGAAAGATGTGATTCATATCACTTGCCATTTTAATCCTCCTAGATATTCCGGCCATTTACAAAATGGCGGCTTATATCAACATTCATCCGGCGGGCGTATTCTTCCAGATTGGAGTCATCTACGCTCAGCCAGTCAATTATATCTTGACGCTTCCAGCAGCGGTGTCCATTCAGTTTTACAATTTTGGTTCCGCAACATGGTTGATGCCAAGGCTTTTTTTGTAAGTTTTCATAGCTTGTTACACCTTTTAATTTTGCAGCTTCTTTTAAGCTGACAAATTCTGGTATTTGTCTTTGAAAACCCTGCTGCAAAATGAAAGTTTGTAACTGTTGCAATTGCAGCTGTTGTTTTTGAAGTTCAATTATTAAAGATTGAAAATTAAGTTTTTCAATCTCATTCAAATTAAACATTCCGGATGCATTCTTATCCATTTTTCTGTTACAACCAATTTTCCTTTAATTTGGATTGGATTGCCGTGTGAACGTTTCAGGCTTAATGATAGGTATGTGAAAGATATATCAGAGTCGATTCCAGCTTGAAACAATGATCTGTAATAATCACCATCTATGAAGATTGCTTTTTTATTTTTTGGATCATAATCAGATGTAATCAGCACATTCCAGATTTTATCTTTGACATTTTCACTTATCATTATTCACCTTCTTTTTCAGCTTTTGGCAAAAATCCTTTTTCCTGAAGGTGAGTGATAAGCAATTTGCGTATCAATCCTTTTTTTGAAAAACCAGTACTGAACAAATATCTGTCTAAACAGTCACGTTCTTCCTGGGTGAGGCTTACTGAAATTGACAAATCAGAAACTTCTGGCATTTTTATTCTCCTTGTTGATGGGCTTAAATTGCACAATGCAATTTTTACTAGGTAAATAACAACCTAATACATTTAGAATATGCCGTATTGTACACAAAGTCAAGTATTATTATGTAGAAAAATACATTTTTTTATATAAAAATGTGGTGTAAAATAGGACACATAAGGAGGTTGATATGGATTTCTTTACCAGAGTGCGTGAAGTGACCAAGCTTCGCGGTACTACAATCGAACAGATGCTGATTGAAATTTACAAAGGTGAAAAGATTTCATCACCCAGGGATGTTTACAACGGATGGCGGCGCCGGAAGATTTTGCCACGTGCTGATATAGCGGTTAAAATTGCACAATTTCTTAATGTGTCTGTTGAATATTTGGTGACAGGTGAAGATACAAATCCGGAAGTTGATTTTTATAGCAAATATTCAGGTTATAAAAATATGATGGATGATTATCTTAATTTATCACCAGCAAACAAGAAACTGATTGAAGGTTCGATTAAGGCCATGGCCGAAAAGAAATAGTTGTTTGGTATTGAGTTTCTTACTTCAAAAACTCAATAAAAACTCAATAAATTAAAAATGGCAGAACGAAAAGAAACGAAAGTTTTATGTCGTTTTGTACATAAAAAGGGCTTAAAAGAAAACTATGGCAATAGCTCCTATTGACCTTCAGCCAATAGGCTTGGTTTTGTTTTAGTTTATTTTGCAATAATAAATATATGTAATATAAAGATTTAGCGTTTTATTGTTACAGAAATATTAAGTCCTGAAATTGAAAAACTCAATAAAAACTCAATATTTTAAGGACAAAAAATTATGGAATATCACATTTTTAAGAAGAAATCTAATAAAAATGGAAAAATTAAAACATCCTGGTATTACTGGTATTGGAATTATGAACATACAAAGCAGGTTCAGAAAGCTTGCAAAGGATGCAAAACAAAGTATGAAGCTGAATTGTATATTCAGAAACTTAATCCACAAACACTTACTTCCAGTCTCATTAAAGATATATGCGCTGTAATGTATGTTCCTGGCAGTATGAATTACCTGAGAAGACAGCAGCTGGGAAAAACAATAAAAGAAAACACACTTAAAATTAAACGCATGTATATCAGATATATAACCAGAGATTTTGGTGATATTGATATTAGAGATCTGACAGCTACAAAGTTGTTAAGACATCTTATGCAAATAGAAGAACATTCTGCAAGCTGGAAAAATCAATACATTGGAACTATTGAAGATGTATATACAGAAGCTATCTGGCAAGGAATTGAAGTAAACCCGCCTAGGTTTGAGCGCTTTGTGCAAAAATCAAAAAAAGCAGATATTTTGACAATGGATGAAATCAGAAGATTATTTGTTCCAGAAAACTTTCCTGATGAAGCTCCATACCTTCTTTTACTTCTGGCGCTATCTGCTGGAATGCGTATAAGTGAAGCGCGAGCTTTTACACCTGAACAGTTATATTTTGAACAATCAGCTGTATTGATAAATGGTTTCCTGGATAGATATACAGATTTCAGAAATCCATATAACAAAACAGGAAGTGAAGAAGATAAACGCTGGCGCATTGCTCTTATTCCTCAGGAGACTGCGTTGAAGTTAAAAAATTATATTATAAAAACCGGAAAGAAAGATGATGAGCTTTTATTTACACATTGGACAAAAAAAAGAGTAAAAGAAAATATTAACGGTATGATTAAATGGTTTGAATTACCATTGACAGAAAATTGTTATCACATGGAAAACATTGAAGATATTTTTCATAATGCTGTCAAAAAGGCCGGTATCGACACCACCGGACGAAAAATAACGATGCATTCTTTACGTTACACTTATGTAACCAGGATGCGCAATTTATATGCCGGTGAGACAGTTAGAAAAATGGTTGGACATGCAGAAATTGAAATGACTGATTACTATACCAGAAATGAATTAAGTGAAACTTTAAGCGCCCTGGCTGCACAAAATAAGAAAATGTTAGGATTTTTTGACAATTTTGATGTAAAAAACTGATGTGATTTAGAATTGAAATTGTTGATTTTTTAACGAGATGCCGATTTTCAAGCTGTTTTGAAGTCGGCATTTTTCTTTTTTGGCGGATATTTCCTGAAGCAGAACTCGTTTAATTTCCTTTAAATTTAAATCTAATGTTTTTTACATTTATTTTTTACTAAAGATAAGAAGATAAAGATATATAAATGTAAATTTTGGGTAGTTTTAATGTAAAAGTAAAAGTAAAAAAGTTATAAAAAAGTATTTTGTAATTTAACGAGATTTTAAACGAGATATAAACTCGTTAAAAATCTCGTTAAACAATATAAAAAGATTTAAAACTCAAGAAATTTATTTACGTTTTACACTGGACTGCTCACTACTTTCAAAAGTAGTACATAAAGGTACTGCCAGACGGGGGTGGGTGTATGCAATTAGTCGGCGGGCCCT
>AUXO013135467.1_pt1 | contig 23564 bp, 24 predicted proteins | sample 768731 | NCBI WGS metagenome assembly AUXO01 (sample SAMN02715735, study PRJNA202380) | gut metagenome | biome: sheep rumen | host: Ovis aries | place: New Zealand: Palmerston North | reverse complement strand
CTATAGGCATCCATAAAACGTAAAAAATTTCCAAAAAAAAGCCCTGTTTGAACAGGGCTTTGATTTATAAGTAAATAATTTTAGTCTGGAGTATATCCGTTAAAATCAATTTCTACTTTCATGGTCTCTGGAGAGAGGGCTGCCTGCATTGCGTCAACGCATTTCTCACCAGGGAAAGAAGCAGAGAGCAGAGGAAGCGGATTGATAACGCCTCTGTCTAAAGCACCGATTACAGCGCCAAACTCTTCATAGAAACGGAATACTGAGTGCCACTTTAATGCCTTAACAGCGAAAGGTCCGAAGTCTTTTGGCTCATGACCTGCACCGTACATACCAACCTGAGATATTACACCCATTGGTCTTACCATCTTCATTAAGGTTGCTGCAGCAAAGCCGTTACCGGTTGCCTCTACGCCAAGATCGAAGTAGCCTTTGTGCTCGCACCATTTTTCAATCTGCTCAGGATTGTCTTTTGAATTGCAGATCTGATCAGCGCCCATCTTGAGAGCAGTTTCCAGTGGCTCCTGTCTAATATCAACTACAGTAACTGAGTTTGCACCAATGGTCTTTACTGCAGCAGCGCACAGACAGCCTATAGGACCTGCACCCATAACTACTACGTTTTTGCCGATAACATCACCTAAAGCATGAGCACCGCTGTAGGCAATTCCTAAAGGCTCAGCAAAGGCGCCAACTGATGGTTTGATGTTTCTTACAATTCCGCACTGCTCTTCGTGAACAGTAACGTAGTCAGAGAATAAACCTGCGGTATGAGGGAATAAGGCGGCAGAACCTAAGTGCTGCATATTCTCGCAGAAAGTGTATTCGTGGTTGTCGCAGAAGCAGCAGTTAAAGCATGGTCTTGCAGGACGCAGTACAACCATATCGCCTTTCTTGACTTTGGTTACATCTTTGCCGACTTCTTCAACAATACCGCAGCCTTCGTGACCAATTACTAAAGGCTCTCTTACAATGATTGCAGTGCCGTTTCCGCCCTGTGTGTAGTAATGCTGATCGGAGCCGCAAATGCCGCCTGCTAAAACTTTTACGATAACTTCTTTTGGATCTTTAATTGTTGCATCTGGTACATCTTCCCAACGTAAATCCATTTTTTTATGAAGAACAACAGCTTTCATTATTAATACTCCGAAATTTATGTGTGTTAATCTAATTGCTAGGATAATTTTAAGCGAGAATTAAAAGGGAATATATAAATAATAAGCAGTAGTCAATTATTTGGTACACAGATCAAAAAAATGCACTTAGCGAATGTATCTTACTTGTATACTAGTGTGCAAGTAACCTAAAAAATGATCGTTTTCTGCTTATAGATTCAAGATTGCTTGATTATTTTGTTACATCGTTACTGGTCTTTTTCAGGTCTACGTATGTAGCTGCCAGAGATCTGTGGCGTACCTGAACCAGATAGCCTCTTGATTTGAAGCGATCATAAAGATTCTGCGCTATATAAACGCTTCTGTGAAAGCCTCCGGTACACCCGATAGCTACAGTTAAGTAACTTCTATTGCTGCTTTCGATGTTATTTATCCAGCGCATGAGTAGTTCGTCAATCTGTTCAATAAATACACCTACTTCTGGATATTTGCTGAAGAATTTCTTTACTGGCTCCTCTAAGCCGCTATGTGTTCTTAAGTTAACCTCCCAGAAAGGATTAGGAAGGAATCTTGAATCAAAAACAAAATCAGCGTCTTTTGCTATTCCGTCTTTAAAGCCGAAGGACTCAAAAATTATTATGAGCTGCTTTTCTGGTGAGCCCTGTATGGTAGCAACTATCTGTTTTGAAAGATCATGCAGTGAAAGATTGGTTGTATCGACTCTCAGATCTGCAACTGAGGCAATCTGTTTGAGAATGATAGATTCTTTATTTATAGCTTCATTAAGAGAAAGTTTGCCTTTAGACAGAGGATGTAATCTTCTGGTTTCTGAGTAGCGCTTAATCAGTATGGAGTCATCGGCATCAAGATAGATTATGGTGCTTTTTATATTTTTGTCTGCTTTGGTATTTTTGTAGATTATTCGAAGATCTGAAGGATTGCTAGGTAGATTTCTGATATCAAGACTAACTGCAAGCTTTGGATAGTGCTCTTTTGCAAGTTCTATCAGCTGTCCTAAGAATACAACAGGTAAATTGTCTATGCAGTAGAAACCAAGATCTTCTAGCGCTTTAATAGCAACAGATTTTCCTGAACCAGAACGCCCTGAAACAACTACCAGTTCTAATTTTACAGACATAACCTGCACTCCACAAAACATTCTGAAGTTATATGTTTTTATTCTAAAAAAAGATTATTCTTCAATGGATTTTTCGTCAATACCTTGCTCTTCAGTATCAGGCTTGGGATCTTCTTTGGACAGCATATCATCTATTTTATTGATTATCTGATTTAGCTTGTTTATTTCATTGCGCGCTAATCTCATGGCATTAAGTAAATCAGAACTTGAAAGAATCTGAGAAAGCTTTTTGAGCATCATCTCGACGTCAGAATATTTCTGATCCTTGGATATAAAAAAGGCAAAAGCTATATCAATGTGCTGAGGAGTGGCATCTATGGAATTAAAGGATATGGGTTTATTTAAGATACTTAGAATGGCGCAGGATTTGTTTTCTTCAGAATTTATTGCGGCATGAGGTAATGCAATTCCATCAAAAAGAATAGTACTGCCTAGCTTTTCTCTGTTGTCTAGAGATTTTATAAGTTTTTCTTGCGGAATAGACAGCTCCTGGCTGGCAGTTTCTGCAATTTCTTCAAAAAGGCGCTTTTTGCTGAAACAAAATAAAGGGGACAGTATTAAAGTTTTAGGCAGAATCTTCAAAACAGTATCTCTAACTTAAAGTAAAATGCCCTGCAACAACAGGGCATTTAATAAATTTATATAAGTGAATTATTCTTTTTTAAGCTTTTCTTTGTATTTTACAAGCTGGCGATCTACTTTATCAATAAGTGCATCTATTGCAGGGTACATATCCTCCGCAGTAGCTTCAGCATGAAGATTTCCTCCTGCTACAGCTAAATCTGCTTTTGCTATGTGGCTTAACTTGTCCACAGTAAGTGTCACATTTAACGAAGTGATTAAATCTCCCTTTCTTTCAAGTCGCTTGAACTTGTCGTTTACATAGTCTTTTAAAGAGTCTGTGAGTTTTAATCCCACTCCCTGGATGTTTATTTGCATATACACTTCCTTAGTTCAATGTGTTATCGAACAAATGAAAAGCACCAAAATTTCCATAACTTGCAATTTTATAATATTGTGAAAAATAGAAATTTTAAAGATAAAAAAGTAACAAATATGGGCGATGTCGCGAAATTAGAAAAAACACCTGTTATTAAGTGGTAAAAGTTTTCAAAAAGAATTTAGCTTATTTCCTACACAAGGCGTTTTCTCTGAGAAGACGAAGCAATGCCTATAGACTCTCTATATTTAGCAATAGTTCTTCTTGCGACTACTATGCCTTCTTTATTAAGCATATCTGCAAGCAGGCTATCTGAATATGGCTTTCTTGGATTTTCTTTTGAAATCAGTTCTTTGATGCGGGCTCTGATAGCTTTTGATGATGCGGCATCACCAGATTCTGTGCTGACACTGGAAGAAAAGAAGTATTTTAGTTCGTAGGTTCCTCTTGGTGTATGGATGTACTTTTCTGTTGTAACTCTTGAAACAGTAGATTCATGCATGTTTACTTCAGTAGCAACATCATTCAGAACCATTGGATGCATGGCGCTCTCGCCGTAAAGCATGAATTCCTTCTGATGAGAGACGATACATTTTGCGACTTTAAGAAGAGTATCGTTTCTTTTGGCCAGACTCTGTATGAACCAGTTAGCTTCTTGCAGATTGGATTTAAAGAAATTTTTATCGCGCTCATTGGTGGCGCTGTTGGCTAGATTTTTATAATGATTGTTCAGGCGGACATTAGGTACTGAAAAAGGATTAAGCTCGACATCAAAATCGCCGTCTTCGGTTTTTATCACCTTGATATCCGGAATAATGTAATCAGATTTTTCATGGATGGCAAAATGTCCTGGCCTTGGATTTAATTTGGTAATCAGGTCAACGGCTGCTTTTAATTCTTTTTCCTTTACGCTTAGTCTTTGACAGAGAGTTCTGTAATCTCTATTGCTCAGCAGATTTAAGTGGTTCTTTACAATGGACTTTGCAAGATCAAGATATTCAGTATTTTCATCAAGAGCGTCTAACTGTATGCTTAGACATTCCTGTACATTTCTCGAGCCGACAGCAATTGGATCGTAATGCTGAATCAGCTTTAATACGGTGCTTATATCTTCTTCTGTAACTGTAGGGTATTCAGGTTTTACAGTTTCAAGAATACTTGATAGTGGTTCTGTTAAGTAACCAGAGTCATTGATACTGTCGATAATGATTTCTGCTATCAGCTTGTCTGCCCCTGTCAGAGGAGAGAGATCTAACTGCCAGAATAAATGATCCTGAAGGGTTTCTGAAGTTTCTCCTTCGTATACACTATCAGAATCTATTGAGTAGCTTTTACCCTGTCTCAGTCCGGCAGAATACTGGTCATGCAGCTCAGAGTCAGCTTTTTGTTTTGATATGGATGGAGAATCTACAGTAATGTCTTTCTGGCTATCAAAGCCGTCTATATCTAATGACTTTACGGAACAGTCATTATCGAAGGGATCAAACTCGCTGCTTTGATCTCGGGTGATTTCTTTTTCTGCTAGAGTTTCTAAGGATTCCAGGTTGGGATTGTCTAGTTTTTCATCCATTTCCAGTAACGGATTCTGCTCTACAATCTGCTGAATTTCCTGCTGCAGTTCTATGGTAGATAGCTGCAGCAGCTTTATCGCCTGCTGCAGTTGAGGAGTCATGGCAAGAGAAACAGTCTGTGCTTGTCTAAGCTGTAAAGAATTTTTAATCCCTGCCATATAGATAATTCTCCGTGATGTTTATAAAGTAAAGTTTTCTCCAAGATAAACATTCTTTACTTTATCATTATTAAGAATGTCGGTTGCTGTGCCCTGAGCTATCAGTTCTCCGCTATTTACAATATAAGCCTTTTCACACACATCTAGTGTCTCTCTGACGTTATGATCTGTGATCAAAATGCCGATTCCTCGATTTTTTAAGTGCTGAATGATGTTTTTAATTTCCGATACAGAAATTGGATCAACACCAGCGAAAGGTTCATCTAACAATATGAACTTAGGGGAAGCTGCAAGCGCTCTGGCTATCTCTACTCGGCGTCTTTCTCCGCCTGAAAGAGAAATACCGGTGTTATCTTTCAGATGAGAAATACTGAACTCTTCAAGCAGATCATTTACTCTTTTCTGCATTTCTGCGTGAGAGAGCTCTTTCTGGAGCTGAACTACTCCCATTAAATTATCGTATACGGATAGTTTTCTAAAAATAGAATTTTCCTGAGGCAGATATCCTACGCCGGCACGAGCTCGTAAATGCATTGGAAGATGAGTAATATCCTGATCGTCCAAAGTTACTTTTCCGTTTTCTGTAGAAATAATTCCAACAATCATATAAAAAGATGTTGTTTTGCCGGCCCCGTTAGGACCTAATAAACCTACAATTGATCCACTTTTTACACTGATGCTTACGTCTTTTACAACAACTCTTTTTTTATAAGTCTTTTTTAAGTGGTGTGCTTTTAGTTCGCTCATAAGATAGATAAACTCTGATTACAGAAGTAATTTTATATTTTTAAAGTTTTTTAGTTCTTAGGCTGTTCAGTTTCAGCAGCAGGAGCCTTTTCTGTATTCTTATCTCTCATCTGAGATGGAATAAAGGTACTGTGAACTCTGCCGCCTCTGCTGGCATTTGTAGTTGCCTTGATACGCCTGGATTGCAGGTTGTATTCTATTTTTTCGCCATTAACGTGGGAGTCATCCTGCCATACGATTGCCTTGCCAGTTAAGACAACAAGACTTTTCTGAGGATAGTAGTCAATAACAGCACTTCTTGATCTCACTATTTTGCCGTTATCCTGCTCCATCTTGAAGGTAGCCTGGTTTCCATAAGCGTGGATTTCCTTTAATTCTCCATTTTCATCTCTTAGAACTTCAGCTTTATCGGCGTGGAGTTCCATAGATCCCTGAGTGGCAACCACATTTCTTATAAAGATTGCTTTATTGCTTTCTAAATTGGCAATTTGCTCTTCAGAAGAAATGTTAACCGGCTGATCGCGATCACTTGTCAGGGCGTGGGCATTCATATTGAAAGCAATAGCGGCCACAAACAGGATTTTACTTATGTGATGGATATATGGTGACATTAGGCTTGCCTTTATATGTAACTGTATTTGCATTCAGATCTGCAGTGAACTCTGTCCCTGTAGTCTTCCATGATTGACCGTATATGGTCACTACGTCGTCTGAAGTTACCTTTTTGGTTTTGAAATTATAATCTGCTCTCAAAGGAGCTTCCGCTTTTTGAATATTGTTGTTTTTATGTAAAGGATAAATAACTATATTGTCATAAAAATGAGCAACATCATTGGTTATTATCGTAGCTTTATCACTATCTAGGTACCAAACTTGCTGTTCTGAGGCTGCCCCCTCAGTCGAACTGTCTTTCTGAGAGTCGCCATTCTTATAATCATAATGAATAAAATGAGGTTTTTCCAAATTAAAAGTTTTCTTATTATCAAAATAGGTAACTTTTTTTGAAATCAGTTCGTTTTCTATTATTCCGTTCTGGTTAAAGACTTTTCCGTGAAATCCATAGGCTATCAATGTTGGAAGATTATTGTTTGAAAGGCCTCTCTGCTGTGACGCGTTTTTTGATAAAAAATAAATAGTTACAGATGCGATGATCAGTATTGAAGATATGATGATAGATTTTTTGGTGGCACCCATAAGCCATATCACCTGAAGAAAATTATTCTAAATATGATTTTTAATAACAGTTTTTATTAAGTTAGGTCTGATTTTATCACGTTTTCTCAAATTGACCTTTAGCTTAACTGCAAAATATCTGTCATGCAGAAGCAGTGATAAAAAACAGCAAAAGATGCTATTTAATACAAATATTTTTTAAATATCTATTTGATATTTTAAATAATTATTTTTTTAAGGCAAACGACTTTACTATATCAAAACAGGTTTTGATACAATAATATATGGTTAAATTGTAGACGCATAATACGTGTAAGACCTATTCATCCACTAATCTCAGCAGTCGGTCCTGTGTGGATGAGTAACCAAAATCTTCTAACCTATGGTGCGTAGTCTTAGCCACATAAGCGACTGTGTTAAGCAGATTAATTCTCAGGTGTTGCATGGACTACTGCTCTAAGATCAGTGAATTAGCATTTCGTGGTACGGATGCAGTACTGGCAGACAAAACTCTTATTTACTATAGAGTACTATAGAGAGGTTTTAGTCTTCTGCTTTTGCAGGAGAAGAAATTTATGTTCTGAGCTAAGAGACTGCGTTTGCAGTTTCGTCTCAGAGCAGCAGGTGACATAGATATCCGCTGTTAGACATAGCAAAAGAACTGCTTATGTCAGATTTTAGAATGTTAAGCTATTATCTATGAGAAAAAATTATTTATACGAAAAAAGAAAGGTAGCGTAAGAGCAATTTCTACCTCTGTAAGGAACGTGGGAACCTTGCCCTAGAATTTTTATGACGACAGATAACATTATAGAAATAAAAGATCTTTTTTTTTCTTATCAGGGAAGACGAATTTATAAAAATTTATCTTTGTCTGTAAAGAGAGGATCACTAACGGCTATACTGGGGCCTTCTGGAACTGGAAAAACAACATTGCTTCGTCTTATAGGTGCGCAGCTGCATCCTGATAACGGAAAGGTAATGTTTGACGGAAATGATGTAAATCAGATAAGCCGCTCAGCTCTATATCAGCTGAGAAAAAAAATGAGTATGCTTTTTCAGAGCGGTGCGCTTTTTCAAGATATGACCGTATATGAAAACATCGCTTTCCCGCTGCACGAACACACATCGCTGCCTGAAGAAATAATAAGAGATGTCGTGTTAATGAAACTCGAAGCTGTAGGTATGCGCGGGGCAGTAGATCTTTACCCAAGTGAGCTTTCTGGAGGAATGTCCAGAAGAGCAGCTCTAGCAAGAGCTATAGCCCTGGATCCGTCTCTTATAATGTACGACGAACCTTTTGTAGGACAGGATCCTATTACCAAAGGCGTTTTAGTTAAGCTAATAGCAGATTTGAATGCATCTTTAGGGATAACTTCTGTCGTAGTTACTCATGATGTGCAGGAGATAATGCAGATAGCTGACTATTTATATATCCTCGCTGATGGAAAGGTTATGGGACAGGGAACACCGGAAGAAATCCACAACACCGCAGATCCTAGAATAAAACAGTTTATTTCAGGAAATTTTGACGGTCCGTATTCTTTTCATATGAAGGACAGCAGTTCTTATTTAGACGAGCTTTAATTATTTATGATTAACATTTTTGGATTTTTAGGCCGATACGCAATCAAAAAATTAACTGCGTTAGGCAGATCAAGCATTATGCTTTTTAATGCAATAGTAGGTAAGCCTAATATTTCGAAAAATTTTCCTTTAGTTATAAAGGAGATAGATTTTATCGGAGTTCAGTCAGTAATCATTATTATTGTTTCTGGACTGTTCATAGGCATGGTGCTTGGACTGCAGGGTTTTAATATTCTAAAGAACTTTATGGCAACAGGATCATTAGGCGCCTTAGTATCACTTGCTATAATTAGAGAATTAGGGCCAGTAGTTGCTGCTTTGCTGTATGCGGGGCGCGCAGGATCTGCACTGACTGCAGAAATAGGTCAGTTAAAAGCATCAGAACAGCTATCAGCCATGGAAATGATGGCTGTAGACCCTTTAAGAAGAGTAATTGCTCCAAGATTCTGGGCCGGTCTTATCAGCATGCCTCTTTTATCCATATTATTTTGTCTTGTCGGCATCTATGGAGGAAAATTTGTCGGTGTAGATTGGCTGGGATTAGATGACGGAATTTACTGGTCAAGTATGCAGAGCAATGTAGAAATAACATCCGATATAGTACCTATGATTATCAAAGCTCTTATATTCGGAATTGTCTGCACCTGGATTGCTTTGTTTAACGGGTATGACTGCAAACCAACATCAGCAGGAATCAGTAATGCAACTACAGCAACTGTAGTTCAGTCATCATTAGCGGTATTAGGATTAGATTTCGTGCTAACAGCTTTAATGTTTTAGCGCTGCACCATAAAATTCAGGGTAATAACATATGAAATACGCAAAATCAGAAATATTGGTAGGAATTTTCGTCCTGGCTAGCATTTTTGCTGCAGTAGTCATGTCTTTGAAAGTGGCTGGACTGGTTTTAGATAGTGCTTCTGAAGCATATACAGTTCACGCAAAATTTGAAAACATTGGATCATTAAAAATGAGAGCTCCTGTCAGGATTGGCGGAGTCCTGGTTGGCAGGGTTGAGAAGATAGATTTAGATCCAGAGTCACTGTTAGCGGTAGTAGACATAGCAATTAAAAGCGAATACAACAAAATCTCTAGTGATTCAAAAGCCTCAATCTTAACTTCTGGCATTATCGGAGAGCAGTATATAGGTATAACCCCAGGCTTCTATGATGAGGACTTAGGGTCAACTTATTTAAAAGATGGAGATTTTATCCAGGACACAGGATCTGCTGTAGTTTTAGAAGATTTAATAGCAAAATTCGCCTTTGGCTCAAAGGATGATGAATCTTCTGGTGAAGCGAAAGACAGTTCCGCTCCGGTACAGGAATAATAAGTCTATATATTTGTAGACATAATGTGGTCTTTATATATCAATAAGACTTCTCTTAATAGGAGAAAAAAATGAAATTTATTAGCAAGATATTACTCATTGTTGGTTTCTTTGTGTTTACTTTGCCTTTTCAGTTCAGTGCGGCCGCCGAAAACAATCCTTATGAAATGGCAAATACAGTAGCAGGACAGACATTTTCAGAGATTAAAGCAAATAAAGATAAGCTTTCAGATAAGGCTTTTTTAAATTCTTTAATAGAGTCCAAGCTAATGCCTTATGTAGATGTCAAATATGCTGCTTATAAGGTAATGGGAACTAATTTAAAAAAGACTACCCCAAAGGAGAGAGAAGAATTCACCGAAGCTTTTGGTGCATATCTTAAAAGAGCAATTGCTGATGCAATAGGCAAATATACTGATCAGGAATTAGAGCTGAGCCCTGTTAAGAAAGTTGCAGACAATGAAAATATCGTTTCTGTTAAATTTCTTATTAAGCAGGCAGGAAAACAGGATATTGCCATGGTGCTGAAAGCCAGAAAAAATGGTAAAACAGGTGAATGGAAAGTATTTGATCTGGTTGCAGAAAATATAAGTATTTTAGATGCCAAGCAGGCAGAAATTTCACCGATTATTCATGATAAAGGCATAAAAGAAGCAATATCTGCCCTAGAAAAAAATAGTCAGCTGTCAAAATAGCCTAGTGTACAAAATGTACTAATGCAGATTGATAAAAAAGAATTTTGGTTGGGATAAAGTTTTGGAAGATATAAAAGAGCTTAACTGCCATACTGTTCCTGAATACTGGAAAAACAGGCAGTCTTTATTTCAAAATCGAGAATTGGACTTGAAGAATATTTCAGATATCGATTCTGCGGGAATTGCTTTTTTGATCCACTGGTCAAAAAGCGATCCTCAGAATAAACTGATTTTAAAAAATGTTCCTGCCAATGCTTTGAAGTTAATTAACACCTTTAACTTACAGCCTATTTTTGAAATACGCAATTAGACTATTTGAACTTAAATAAATCTATAGAGAAATTTACTGATGAAAGAACAGCATTTTGAAGGATTTGATCAGGAACCTGAAGAAGAGAGCAGAAGTGCCAGAAAAAGAGAAGCACAGGCCTTAAGGCGTCTGGTTGAAGATGTGGCAGATTTAGGCGAGCAGAGCTTCAAATCACTGGTTCTTCCTGAGGATTTAAAAACAGCAATTGTTCAGGCTCGCGGAATGAAATTAAGAAGCGACGAGCGTCGCCGTCAGCTGCAGTACGCAGCAAAAGTTCTGCGCGGCTATGAGGATACAGATTTTGACTTGTTTGCACAGGTAAAAATGCTGGGAGCCTCTTCAAAGCAGGATCCTAATGCTATGAAGCTTGAGAAAATCAGAGAAGAGCTGATAAGCAACGGGAAAATAGCTATAGATGGCTTTTGCTCGCTGATAAATGATACAGATCGTAATAAATTACGAAATCTGGTAAAAAAGGCCAGTGAAGAAAGCGCATTAGAGGCTGGAGCTCCAAAACCTGCCACCCGTTCTCTTTATAAATTTATAAAAAGTGAAATAGCGCGCGCAGGAATAGAAATTCCTGATTCCTTGCTCTGAAAATAATTTATCATATATAACAGTTTGTTATATATGATAAATTATAATATATGGATAAATGATGTCTTTTAATAAGCTAGAAAATTTTTTTCGCCAGTACCTTTTGATTGTAGCAGTAAGTACAGGCTTTACCATTGCTTGCTTTTTAGAATACACACCACTTAGTGATCCATATAAAGCAGAATTTATAAAAAACAGTCATCGTGTCTTGCCAACGCTGATCTTTTTTGTTCTTTTCTTTTCTTATGCAAAAATAAAAATCAAGGAAATGGGGCTGAGACGGTGGCACTTTATAGCGCTATTTATTCAGTTGGCAGTAAGTGTTCTCTGCGCATTATGGCTGCAGGCCAATCCCTCTTCTGAATATTTCATAATAGTAGAAAGCATACTTGTCTGTTTTATTGCGCCAACGGCAGCAGGAGCTGCGGCTATTTCCAGTAAATTAGGCGGCAATGAATCTTCAATAACCACCTATACAATACTGAGCAATTTACTGGCAGCAGTGTTTATTCCTCTGCTGTTTCCTTTATTTACTTCAAGCATGGAAGGAACATTTACTGAAAACTTTTCAATAATTCTAAATAAAGTTTTCCCTATTATCATGATCCCTCTGGCACTGGCACTTACGATTAAGGCATTTTTTAAAAAGCTGCATACCTTCCTAATTACCCGCTGCAAAGACATGTCGTTTTATCTCTGGGGCATTTCTCTAACGCTTGTTTTTGCCAATGCCATATTAAATTTCTTCAGTTCCAGTGAAAGCAATTTAATGTTGTTTATTTTGTCTATAGTAAGCTTGTTCTGTACTCTGTTTCAGTTTCTGTCAGGCAAGGCGGTTGGTCATTTAGAGGGACAGAGAGTATCGTCAGGTCAGGCACTGGGGCAGAAAAATATGGTTATAGGATTGTGGGTATCACTGTCATTCCTGTCACCAACAGCCGCAATTGCTCCTGGTGCATATGCTATCTTTCAGAATGCCTTCAACGCCTGGCAGCTGTGGTATAGAGCAAGAAAAGACAGCATACTTAAACTACAAGGAAAGCCTCCTTATAAAGAATGAGAACAGACCGCCTCAGATAAAATTTGGCGGTCTCTTTTTAGATTTCCTCTGGTTCTTCTATCTCAAAGTCAGTATTTTCATCTATAGGCATTATTCCTATCAGGATATTCTGTTCCTTTAAAAAGGATATCCAGTTTTCATTCCAGGCTTTGGCTGTTACTTTCTGCACAGCAGTATTGCTAAGAGCTGCCAGCTCTACGTATTTTTGGGCATACTCTTCATGGCACCAGACAGGGAGTACTGTCGAAATTTCTCCATCGCTGTCTTCTTTATCTTCAAGCAGAAATGGACCGTCTTCCTGTGTCAGAATATAAATCTCTTTATTTTCTTTTACCTTGTTTAAAAAATGAGCTTTTCTATAATCACTGTTGAGGCATAAGACTGCTTCAAATTCTTTATTACTGATTTCGTACATAATTAATATCCACGTTTAAGAATAGGAACAAGGAACTGTCCCGTATAAGAGTTACTGCATTTTGCTATTTCTTCCGGTGTTCCAGTTGCGATAATAGTTCCTCCTTCATCGCCGCCCTCTGGACCAAGGTCGATTAAATAGTCTGCAGATTTTATTACATCCAGATTATGTTCAATGACAATAACGGTGTTTCCTTCATCTCGCAGTCTGAGTAAAACCTGCAGCAGCTGGTTCACATCATGGAAGTGTAAACCTGTGGTTGGTTCATCAAGCACATAAAGAGTTCTGCCGGTAGATTTTCTGGATAGTTCTTTAGCCAGCTTTATTCTTTGCGCTTCGCCGCCTGAAAAGGTAGTAGCTGACTGACCTAGAGTTATATAAGGAAGTCCTACATCTATCAGGGTTTTTAATTTATTGGCAATAGAAGGAATCGAAGAGAAGAACTGATAAGCTTCTTCTACATCCATATTCAGAACATCAGAGATGTTTTTGCCCTTGTATTGTACTTCAAGAGTTTCTCTGTTGTATCTGGCGCCATGGCATTCTTCACATAAAACATATACATCCGGCAGGAAGTTCATGGAGACTTTTATCGTACCGTCGCCCTGACAGGCCTCACAGCGGCCGCCTTTTACGTTAAAGGAGAAGCGTCCCGGGAGATATCCTCTGGCTCTGGCTTCGGGAGTCTGGGCAAACAGATCTCTTATTTCCTGAAAAAGACCAATATATGTTGCAGGATTGGATCTCGGAGTACGCCCGATAGGATTCTGATCGATGCAGATAATCTTATCGAAGTTTTCAAATCCATTGATCTTTTTGCAGGGAGCTGGATCTTCATTTACAGTGGCGCCGTTTAATATGCGCTCAGCTGATCTGACTAACGTATCGTTTACGAGAGTTGATTTGCCTGATCCGGATACACCGGTTACTACCGTTAGGCATCCGCAAGGGAAACTGGCTGAAATGTTTTTCAGATTATTTCCTGTACAGCCCTCGAGCGTCAGAGACTTGGCCTTTTTAGGCTTTACTCTTTTAGCAGGAATAGGTATGGTCAGCTTACCGCTCAGATACGCACCTGTCAGTGACTCTTTATTTGCAATTATCTTATCAATCGGCCCTTCTGCAACAACATTTCCTCCGTGAACTCCGGCGCCCGGACCGATATCTAGAATATAATCTGCAGCTCTCATGGTTTCTTCGTCATGTTCAACCACTATGACGCTGTTGCCTAAATCTCTAAGATCTTTGAGCGCGGAAATCAGCTTGCTGTTATCGCGCTGGTGAAGACCGATGCTTGGTTCATCTAGAATATACATAACGCCGACCAGGCCTGATCCGATCTGACTTGCAAGTCTGATTCTCTGCGCCTCGCCTCCAGATAGGGTTTCTGCGGATCTGGCTAAAGAGAGATAGCCAAGCCCTACCTGTTTTAGGAACCCAAGTCTGTTTTTGGTTTCTTTTAAAACTCGTTCTGCAATATTCTTGCCCTGCTCATTTAACTTTATAGAATCAAAAAATTTCAGAGCATTATTTATTGAGAGCTTATTTATCTCTGGCAGTGATTTATTATCTACAAAAACATTGCAGTATTCTTTTTTAAGACGCGCTCCCTGACAGTCAGGACAAGGATGCGGTGTCATTAAAGTTGCAATGTAGCTTCTGACAAAATCTGACTCGGTTTCCTTAAGACGTCTTTCGTAGTTAGGAATTACTCCCTCAAAAGGCTCTACAACCTTTTCTACTTTATTTCCGCGTGCAGATTTAAATGTCATGGGAATTGCTTCTGAGCCGGTACCGTATAAGAAGATTTCCTGCTCTTTTCTAGTCAGTTCCTTAAATGGTTTATGAATATCTATGTTGTAATATTTTGCTACCTGTTCTAGGTATCTGAAATAGAACATGTAACGCCTGTCCCAGCCTAAAATTGCTCCTTCAAATATAGATTTATTTTTATCAGGAACGACTTTGTCCTCATCTAGCAGCAGCTGTGATCCTAAGCCGTCGCAGGTAGGGCATGAACCGTGAGGGTTGTTGAAAGAAAAGTCTCTAGGCTCAAGTTCTGGTATGGAGTAGCCGCAGATAGGGCAGGAGTATCCGGCAGAAAAAAGTTTTTCTTCTTTTGGCGAGTGTTCTCCCAAAGGTGCAAGAATTGCCAGACCTTCTGAATATTTAAGGGCTGTTTCAAAGGAATCGGCGATTCGCTGTCTTATATCGCTTTTTATTTTAAAACGGTCAACTACGATTTCTATGGTATGTTTTATACGCAGACCAAGCTCAGGCGGATCTGATAACTCACAGATCTCCCCGTCGATTCGCGCTCTGATGAATCCGGCAAGAGAGAGCTGATTTAAAAGCTGTTTATATTCTCCCTTTCTGCCCCTTACTACCGGAGATAAAATCATGAATTTTTCTCCCTCTGGCATGGCAAGGGTTGCGTCTACCATCTGAGATACCGTCTGGGCTTTTAGAACAGTTCCATGCTCTGGGCATCTGGCTTCGCCTACTCTAGCCCATAAAAGTCTTAAATAGTCATGAATTTCTGTAATGGTTCCGACAGTGGATCTAGGGTTATGAGATGTAGATTTCTGCTCTATGGATATTGCCGGAGATAATCCGTCTATGGAATCTACGTCAGGTTTATCCATAAGAGAAAGGAACTGTCTTGCATATGAAGACAGAGATTCTACGTAACGGCGCTGTCCTTCAGCATACAGAGTGTCAAAAGCGATAGATGATTTTCCAGAGCCGGACAAGCCTGTAATTACGCAGAGCTTATTTCTTGGAATAGTCAGCGTTAAATTACGAAGATTGTGAGTTCTTGCGCCTCTAATTACTATATTTTCCATAACCTAATTTAAAAAGAAAAAATAAAAAAGCTATTATTTTTAGAGAAATAATCAATAAAGAAACAAAAAATGCACAAAATGACATTTTTTATGCTTTAAGTGGTTTTCACATATAATAAACTTTGTTTTAGAATGCTTATTTGCAATTTAAACTATAAAATATTTTTAACTGCGGTCTGATGCCTAATAATATGACAATTTCTGTATAGATTTATAGATCTGATAAATATTATACAAGGCACGACTATTCGATAGTTTTTACCCTGCATAGCAAGAATTCACCTCACCTCTACAGGCGGCGGGATGAACGGCTATTAAAATAAACGCTAAGAAAACCAAGAACAGGTGGCAGCCGGGGATAGCCTGTTGTGGCGTAAACCCAAATGCATAGCGCATTAGAACTATTGAACAGGAAGACACCATCCTCTAAAAACAGAGGGAATGCAGCGCATAGATTTATTGATCAGTTTTATTAAGAGACTCTTTTGCAATTACAATATAATAGTTCGTTTAAAAAAAGCTTTATTAATTCAATTTTTTTATCGCGTAAGAAAAAGAGTAACTCAATTAAGAAATTGCTTGTAAGAGCAATTTTGCAAAATAAGCAAGATTTATATACATATTAGTAAATTAAGATCTCAACTGAAGGATTTGTAATATATGGTACGAGGCGTCAATAAAGTTATATTAATTGGCACACTGGGTGATGAGCCGGTTTGTAGAACAACTGGTACAGGAATAAAAGTAGCCAATCTGTCTATGGTTACCAATGAGAGAAGAAGAAATGCTGATGGAGAATACAGCGATTATGCAGAGTGGCATAGAGTTGTTTTATGGAACCGTCTGGCAGAAATAGGTCAGCAGTATCTTCACAAGGGAAGCCAGGTATATATAGAAGGAAAGCTGCATACTAATTCATACACCGATCAGCAGGGACAGAAAAGAAGTACCGTAGAAATTGTGGCTGATGAGATGCAGATGCTTGGCGGACCAAGAGCACAGGGCACCGATAATTCAACTTATCAGCAGAGACCTGCTTCTAACTATAACGGTCAGCCTCAGGCTAATGCAAGATCAGCAAATGGCTATGGCGGCGGAAATGCTCCTAGCGGTGCATATGGTGGTTATGGAGCACAGCCTAATGCCGGCTACGGTTCACAGGCACCTGCAGGATATGGAAACAGCAGCGTTAATGCTCAGCAGAATATGAATGCACCGCAGCCAATGAGAAAAGAAGCGGTTCCTCCTGCAACTGTAGTCAATAATGATCCAGACTCAGATTTTATAGATGACGAGCTTCCTTTTTAGTAAGATACGCTGATATAAAATTCTTGCTCTAAGAGAAAGCTAATTATTTATTCATTACAGTTATTAGCGCTAACCAAGTCAAGTTTTTTATAAAAGCTTGCAATGTCGTAGTTTATTGAAATAAAGGCTGTGTTATACTTTTTTACAATTAAAAGCAGGAAGGTTTTCCAGCAATATTTTTGATTAGGCCCTAAAAATAATGTTTAAGAAATTGCGTAGCATGTTTTCAAACGATCTTTCAATAGATCTTGGAACAGCAAATACACTTGTATATGTAAAGAATAAGGGCATCGTTTTGAATGAGCCATCTGTTGTCGCTGTTAGAATAGATCGTAGCGGAAATGGAGCTCAGCGCAGAGTTGATGCCGTTGGTAAAAAAGCAAAAGGCATGTTAGGTCGTAGCCCTGATAACATAGAAGTTATTAGGCCTATGAAAGACGGTGTTATTGCAGACTTTCAATACACTGAAAAAATGTTGCAGGCTTTTATAGACAAGGTTTTAACTGGCTCTCATTATTTTCCGTTTAAGCCTTCTCCTCGCGTTCTGGTATGTGTTCCATGTGGAGCAACTCAGGTAGAAAGAAGAGCTATTCGCGAATCAGTAGAAGGCGCAGGTGCAAGCGAAGTATATTTGATTACTGAGCCTATGGCTGCCGCTATTGGTGCCGGACTTCCTGTTTCTGAACCGTCTGGATCAATGATTGTTGATATCGGTGGCGGTACTACAGAAGTCGCAATCATCTCATTGAACGGCGTAGTATATTCAAGCTCTGTCAGAATTGGTGGAAACAGATTTGATCAGGCCATTATTGATTACGTGAGAAACACAAAGAGATATGACATTGGCGAATCCACCGCTGAGCAGATAAAAATCGAAATCGGTTCTGCATATGCTGAGCAGGAGATGCATGAAAAAGAGGTAAGAGGCAGATCTGTTGTTGAAGGTGTTCCTCGTTCATTTACCTTGAACTCAAATGAGATTCTAGAAGCTCTTTCAGATCCAATCAAAGGAATTGTCAGTGCTGTTAGAACAGCTCTTGAAAAATCTCCACCAGAGTTAGCTGCTGATATTTGTACTCATGGAATGATGCTGTCAGGCGGCGGTGCTTTACTGCATAACCTCGACAAATTATTACGTGAGGAAACAGGTATCCCTGTTGTTATAGCAGATGACCCTCTAACCTGTGTCGCAAGAGGTGGAGGAAAAGCTTTAGAGATGTATGATACTCAGGATAATGAAATCTTTGAGTAATAATGCTTAATTATGCAGGATCTGTCTTCAGGTCCTGCTGCATATAGGAACTTTTATCTTGAATAAACCAGAACAGCCAAGCTTGTTTATTCATTTTCGTTTTCTCTTACTTTTTGTTCTCTCTATTGCTCTTTTAGCTTTTGATATGCGATCAAAGGTGCTAAAAGATTTCAGGTATTATCTCGAAACTGCGCTATATCCGGTATTGATGTTTGCAGATTCGCCTAATGCTGTATCTCGCATGGTATCAACGCAATTCAAAGGACATAGTGAGCTAATAGAAGAAAATGAAAAACTGTCTTCAGATATTTTTCTTCAGAGAGCGGATATTCTGCGTCTAAAATCATTAGAATCAGAAAATGAGGCAATGAGAAAACTCTTGAATTCACCTCAGAGATCTTCTTCTAAAAGATTATTTGCCGAAGTTATTGATGTCGATTCTAATCCTTATTTAAGGCGTGTGGTTGTAAACAGTGGCGCGCAGTCAGGTGTTTATGAAGGAATGCCGGTCGTAACCGATCAGGGACTGGTAGGACAGGTTATATCTGTTAATTTTGCGTATTCAAGAGTATTGCTGCTAACAGATCCGAGCAGTGCTATTCCTATTCTGGATATGCGTAATCAGACCAGAGCAATTGCCTCAGGCTCTGGTGTCGGCGACGAGATTCTAGTAAACAATGTTCCACGCAGTACAGATATAAGAGTTGGTGACTTACTGGTCACCTCTGGTTTAGGCGGGCGTTTCCCTGAAGGATATCCTGTGGCTACAGTAACCTCAGTGGGCTTTGATGAGTCTCAGCCATTTGCGTTAATTAAAGCCAAGCCTTCTGTCGATCTGGACAGAATGAGATATGTTCTGATGTTCTGGTATAACGATATAGAGGAAACTGAAAAAATAGCTGAGCAGCATTTTAAAAAGCCGACTGACAGCAAGATTATTTTGAAGCAGGAGAAGATTAAGAGATTGATAGAATCTTTGTCTAGACAGGATAATTCAGAAACTAAAATAATACGCAGTGATATTTCTGATACTGACGAAGATCGTGCTGCGCAGGGAGATAATCAATGAGTCTTCCAGATCAGAATACGCGTTCTATATTTTTTGTATTTATACCAGTACTGATTTTTGCGCTGGTACTGCAAATCATAAGACTGCCTGAATCTATAGATGTAAATCGTCCGAATATAATTATTCTGGTTTTAATTTTTTTCGGTCTTATAAATCCTAAGAGAATTAACGTAGAATTTGCCTGGCTTGTAGGGCTTATTTTAGATCTGCTAACCGGGGCTCCCCTTGGTATCAATGCTTTTCTACTGGCAACGCAGATCTATCTGATAACCTCTCAGTTTAAGCGTTTCCCTCAGTATGCTGTCTGGCAGCAGTCATTTATCATCTGTATGGTAAATGTAGTGGTTAATGTTATAGGCTACTGGTTTGAACACATCATAGGACAAGGAACATACGATCTGAACGTATGGATCCCAAGTGTGGTTCTTGGTGTACTCTGGCCAATTGTATATTTCCTGCTTTTAATCGCCTGCAGATCATTCTCCGTGCCGGTAAACAATGAGAAATCAGATTGATGCCTAATTTGATATTAGCTTCTGGATCTCCTAGGAGATCCAAGTTTTTTTCTATGCTTGGCATTGATTTCTCAATAATAATCCCAAATATAGATGAAACCCCACTGGTAGGAGAGCTGCCCAAGGATCTGGTATCCAGACTGTCTTATCAGAAAGCGTGCAGTGTTGCAAAAGACAATTACGGCAGCATTGTAGTAGCTGCAGATACTGTAATAGATCTTGATGGAAAAATACTGGGTAAACCTGGCAATCGTGAAGAATCGATTCAAATGCTGAAAATGCTAAGCGGTCGCAGCCATTTGGTATACACAGGTGTGGCAGTAGTTTTTCAGGATAAAACCAGAAAAATCATAGAAGAAACCAAAATAACTTTTGCTCCTGTAAGCAATGAATTAGCGTCTTTCTATGCTGATACAGAAGAGGGGCTTGATAAAGCAGGAGGGTACGCAATTCAGGGAATAGCGTCCATGTTTATTGAAAAGATTGAAGGATCTTTATCTTCTGTCATCGGGTTACCATTTTCTCAGGTAATGAATATACTTATGGAGTTCGGCATTCGACCAGAATTCAAAGCAGAAAAAATGTAATATCCAGACTGACGGATTTTGCATTACTTAAAAGTTTTATATTGAAATTTAACGTTATATAGATATTTATATGGATAAAATCAAGCAGCGTGCTCAGAAAGCAATATGGCAGGGATCAGATATTGATGACTCTGTTGTGAATAAAGCGGTAGCTTTACTGAACGAAAGAACCATCGACTTTGGCGATATCTTTTTTGAAAGGTGTGTATCTGAAGGTTTTTCACTGGATGAGGGAATTGTAAAAGGCGGTTCTTTCGACATCAGTCAGGGCGTAGGCGTTCGTGCCGTTGTTGGAGGAAAAACCGGATTTGCCTATAGTGACGTTCTGTCAGAAAAGTCCTTGAAAGAAGCTTGTATTGCTGCAAGATCAATAAGCTCTACCAACGTAGAATCAAAAGTAAATGTCACTCCCCGTCTGCTTGATAACAAGCCGCTGTATGTAAGCGATGATCCTCTGACTTCGTTAAGCAGAAAGCAGAAGGTTGAGCTTTTAGAGCGTGTCGACAAGGTGGCCAGAGCTGCAGATCCGCGTGTTATACAGGTTATGGCAAGTTTAGGCTGCAGCAGCAGGATAACAATAGTACAGACGACCGAAGGGCGTATAACCTGCGACATTAAACCGGTTGTTAATCTTGCAGTCAATGTTGTTCTCGAAAGTCAGGGGCGCAGAGAAAATGGCTTTGCAGCTACCGGCGGTGCCGTAATGCTAGATGAACTTTTAAAGTTTGGAAAGGCAGACGCTGTTGCAAAAGAGGCAGTCAGAATAGGTGCCGTAAATATGGAAAGTATTGCCGCTCCTGCAGGCATGATGACGGTAGTACTTGGCTCAGGATGGCCTGGAGTTTTAATTCATGAGGCAGTAGGCCACGGATTAGAAGGTGACTTTAACAGAACAGGCTCTTCTGCATTTACAGGACTTATAGGACAGCAGGTTGCTTCCAAAGCCTGCACCATAATCGATGACGGAACAATGCCTAACCGCAGAGGTTCGCTTACTTATGATGACGAGGGCACTCCTTCTAAATGCAACGTGCTTATCGAAAACGGCATACTCAAAGGATATATGCAGGACAGGCAGAATGCATCTCTTATGGGTCAGGAACTTACAGGAAACGGCAGAAGACAGGGATATAACTGCCTGCCAATGCCGCGCATGACCAATACTTATATGCAGAACGGCAGTTATGATCGCGGCGAAATTATAGAAAGTGTCAAAAACGGAATTTATGCAGTTAATTTCAAAGGCGGTCAGGTAGATATTACCTCTGGAAAATTTGTATTTTCTACTTCAGAGGCATATCTAATCAAGGATGGAAAAATTTCTTCTCCGATAAAAGGCGCCACCCTCATAGGTAACGGTCCAAGCACTATGAAGCAGGTTTCAATGGTTGGCAACGATCTTGATTTTGACGATGGTATAGGAACCTGCGGAAAAGCCGGTCAGGCTGTACCGGTAGGCATCGGTGAACCGACACTTAAGATAGATGCGATTACAGTTGGCGGCCAGAACGCCTGATTTAAAACAATTATTGAGACAAAGTGTCATGAATGATTTTAAAAGTGAAGTATTAGAAAAAGAAAATTTTCTAAAAGCAAAAGCTCAGGCAATAGTAAATAGTGCTGTTAGTCAGGGAGCAGACGAATGCTCAGTATCAATTGGTGGTTCAAAAGGACTGAGCGTTTCTAGCAGAGATAAGGAAGTAGAGAACATAGAGTTCAACAGCGATAACGGCATGGATATCACTGTCTACGTGGATCATCGCAGAGGTGGCGCATCAACCACTGACTTGTCAGAACAGGCTGTACAGGAATGCATCAAATCTGCTCTGGCAATAGCTGAATTTGCCGATAAAGATGAGTGTGCCGGCATCTGTGATAAGGATTTAATCTGCACAGAAAATCAGGATCTAGAGCTTTTATATGAGACGCTAAACGATCCTGACAAGGCAGTAAAGTATGTCGTGGATATAGACAGATTAGCAGTTAAGGATTCTCCTGAGGGCATAAAAGCCTCGGATGGTGCTGGCTTTGACAGCTATGTTTCTACCAGTGTAATTGCAAACTCTCACGGTATGTGTCTTGGAAGATCTTCATCTAGAAGCTATGTCGGCTTGACTCTGCTGGGTGAATCCAATGGCGGTATGCAGAGAGGAAGCGGCTACGATATCTGCCGAGATTACAAAAAATTAAAGTCTGTTGAGGAAATAATTGAAGAGGCAAGAGCGCGCACATTAGAAAAACTGAATGCGACTCCTGTAGAAACTGGAAAATATAATATTATTTTCAGCGAAGGGGCAGCGGCATCTCTATGGGGGCATCTGTTTTCTGCAATTTCAGGAAGACCTCAGTACCAGAGAAGTTCTTTTCTGCTGGATGCACTAGGGCAGAAAGTAACCTCGGACTTTATAACAGTAAATGAAAATCCTTTTGTTAAAGGCGAACAGGCCTCTAGATGCTATGATTCTGAAGGTGTGAGAACTCAGGAAACAAATCTTATAGAAAACGGCATATTAAAAGAATATCTGCTGGCCTCATATTCTTCAAGAAAACTGAAGAGCAAGTCAAACGGTCATGCCAGTGGTCTGCATAATATTTACATAAATGCTGACAGCGAAAAGATAAAATCTAAAGAAGAGCTTATGCAGGAAGCCGGAGAAGGCCTGGTGATTACCGATCTGATGGGCCAGGGCGTTGATATTGTAAGCGGCAATTATTCTAGAGGCGCTTCAGGATTTTATTTCAAAAACGGTAAAAGAGTGCATGCGGTAGAAGGCATAACCATAGCCGGCAACCTCAAAGAAATGCTTCAGGGAATTCTGTTAATCGGAAATGACATTGACAATAGATTCAAGATAAAAACCGGATCTCTTTTAATGTCAGGGATTACAGTTTCAGGAAGCTAGAAAAAGAAGGGGGCCTTTTAGAATGGCCCCCTTTCTACAGTTAAATTCAGTTAGTTATTTCAAAGTAACTATAGATTTTCCAGTCATCTCTTTAGGAGTTTCCATTCCTAATAGATAGAGCATGGTAGGTGCAATATCACTTAATCTGCCATCTTCACGCATAGTAGCATCGCGTCCTACGTATATGAATGGAACAGGCAGGTTGGTATGAGCGGTATATGCCTCACCAGTAGTAAGGTCTTTCATGC
>AUXO017637192.1_pt1 | contig 23566 bp, 30 predicted proteins | sample 768731 | NCBI WGS metagenome assembly AUXO01 (sample SAMN02715735, study PRJNA202380) | gut metagenome | biome: sheep rumen | host: Ovis aries | place: New Zealand: Palmerston North | reverse complement strand
AATGCTGTCAGAAGGCCTTAAAATAGCCTCTACGTTGAAGGATTACATAGACTTCCTGAAAGCAAGTGATGGAAGAACTATGATAACTCCTTGGGATGCTAAAATGCTTGAGAAAATTAAGCAAAACATCGAATCTCACAAACTTGCAAATATGATAATTAATCCATGTTTTGAATACAAAGATAAAACTTTATATTTAAATTATGTGAAAAATTATCATGAATTCCATATAAACTGGGAATTTCAAGTAAAGATGAGTGGCGGGTATGTACATTGTAAATCATTACTTGATGGTCTTACTCTTGATTTTAAGAATAAGAAAGCTATCATATACGACTTAAAGACTACACAAAAGTTGTGGCACTTTGAGGATAGTATAAAGCAGTATGATTATTGCAGACAGTTAATGTATTACACAATGGCTGTACAATGGTATTTAAAGAATGAATGTAATGAATCTTTAAAAGATTGGTCTTTTGAATGGTATATTATTGGAATTGATACAACAAGTTCCAATGAAATACGTACATTTAAATTTACAGAAGATCAAATATATTCTCATTCTGATACTATAGAATACGCAATACGAGATATATGGTGGCACCAAACTACTGGTAAGTGGGATCATAGTAGAGAATATTATGAAGGCGACGGCTCCGAGTCATTGAACCTATGAGCAATTTGATGAAATTAGCAATTCCACTGCTAAATCCTAATATAACCATTAAGGATATAGAAAGTAATAGTGGTTTTGTTGATGCGTTCTTTGAAGATAAAAATAAACCATCATTGACGGATCATTTATTCTTAATGTACGATACTAACGCAAAAGGTAAAGATGTTGCAATGTGTTTTTATAAGTTGAACAAATTTACCAATAGATATAGTACACGCATTGCACGTATTAATGGTAAACCTTACACAGTGTATTGTTTTACTATAAATCGTGCTATAAAACTGCTTAGAGATGGTAATATAATGTTATCACTTGAGCAGAAAAAGCGAATCTTAGATTTTTGGGACCATAAAGATCCGTGGATAACAAATAACGTACTTCTTGGAACAATGTACGAACATCCAGAATCTTCCGTGTTACCTGAAGAGGATTATGCACCAGAAGAGTATGGAGACGAAGAAGGGGAAGCATTCAACTAAATGCCTCCCCTTTATTCGTTTATATTGTTTAAATACAACAATCTACAAGATAGCCAAAGTGAAATGTCGAAATTCAATTCAAAACATAAATCACTCGGCAAAACCATTTATATTTATTTTCTTGTTTTTCTTTTTCTTTGTTGTTTTCTTTCCTCCGTGCTTTCCTAAACCTTGCTGCTCATTCCATTCTTGCTACGATGGAACGATTGCGCTTGTTGGTGTAAGTTTTCTATAGTAGTTGAATGTAGACTTAATGCCATCTGTATGCCATTGACGAACTAAGTTATCAACACCGAACGCAGAAGTAAGTTTTAGGACGTCTCGAGTTCTACGAGTCATGTGTTTATATCCGCCAGTCTTAATTTCATCTTCCGCATGTTGACTGAACATGTCTAAAGCGAGATCCCAAATCGTACCGATATCGTCTAAATAAGATTTTGCTGTTGATGGCGATGTGAACAACTCAAGAACAGTAGGCGCCCACCAAGAAGTAAGACGTTCTGTAAATCCGCGTGTTGACAGCAATGCTAATTTCCATCTTAAGAAGTCAAAGAACTTCTTGTCGGCATTATCAAAGTTGAACGTAAGTAGTTTTTCCTTAGTCCAAGGCATTAAGCCAGCTATGTTGACAAGCCAAACAGGATCTTTATCGTCGTCATAATCATTAGTACGAGCAAAAGCCACGCTCCATAACATTAAGAACATCAAACTTGTAATTATACCGAGTTCAGTAAGACATCTGTTGACAGCATACTTCTGTTCACTTGTAAGCTTGTTGACATCTGTACTTCTAAATAAAGCCTTTGCATTTGATGCAAGTTTATACATTCCTCTGCAGAAGTCTTTAAATACAGCACCTTCAAACTCTCCTGTTTCAAGGTTTACAAGACCAAGATCGTCACGTTTATACTCAGATGTCCATCCTATGTGGTGATCACCGTCTTCTGTAACGTAGTCGCCACCAGTCTTAAATCTATCCCAGTAAGTATTGATATAGAAGTTACGCATAAGCGTTACAAATGAACCGAATACATTCTACTGCATTTTAGCCTTCTCTGTCATTGGAACAATACCGTTATAGATGGCTGTGCGGTCTCTTAATCTACCAGCTATTTGATCTTCTAACTTCTTGGTTATGACATCTTGATATTGAGCTTTTCTAACAAATAATCCGTTTTTTAGCTCATATGCGTCCCATAATGTAGTCTTAGATTTCTTCCACTGTTTAACAGCTTCTTTCTCAGTATAACCAACAGAGGTAAATACGTTGATAGCGTCACTCTTAGACATAAACTGCTGTTTACCAGTAGTAGGATTAGTCATAAGTTTATAATGGTTGTATGTAGCTGTAAGCATCATACTATTAACCATATAATCCGCCAGTGTATAACCTCCCATCAGAAGATGATCGTGTACAAATCTGTCAAACTTAAACTTGTCTGTTGAAGAGAATATTTCAGAATTGCTTCTACTAAGTTGATTAAACTGCATAGCTGCAACAAGCTTGTCTTCTACTACAGGATTACCTAAGTTGGATAACATCTTACCAGTATGAGCAATACAGTAAGCAAATGCCTTACGCATATCAGCTCCTGTAATATACTTACCACCTACAGCATCCGATAACATAGAACACATTGCGTCAATATAACCTACCTCAATAGTAGTAAAGTTGACACCAAGCATAGCTACAGCAGCAAGATTTCTAATAGTCTTAGTAGCCTATATAGTTCTTTGTTTAGACGGAGTTATCTTTTCATCACTACTAAATCCGAAAGATGTTTCTTTACCATAGTAACGTTGATCAAGCATATTCTCAATCTTAGAATACTGATCATTCATCTTATTACCGTTGATAGCCTATGATGAATCTACTGCATACTTAATAAGCTCAAGTGTAGGAAGATTCTTAGACTTATTAGCATAGTTACAAGCCATGTCAAAGTAAGCTATTACAGAACCAAGTACATCTGTAGTCTATACTGCAGTATTTGGAAGTTTTTCTACAAATCTAATAGGTATATTGTTTACAACAGAACCATCTGGACGTCTTGCCAAGTCCATATTTGTAGTAACATCCTGATCTGTCTCAGCATATTTAACACCAAACTTTCTAAATGGATACTTAAGTGCTGTACTCCATTCTTTAGCTCTAAGTGTATTAGAAAGAACAGACATTGTTCTACCACTTATCTAAGGAAGCCTTCCGTCTCTGTATAATGACTTGTTAGGAATCATAGAATTAGCTTCATCCATAGTAGAAGTAAGGGCATCTAAGAACTGTTTTTCATCAGCTGTAAGCTTAATAAATGCTTCGTTCTTATATACATCCTTAACTTGTATAGATTTGCCATTCTTAACGAACTTATCGTTTACAAATGGAGAACTTTCATCAAGCTCAGAATACTCACTGCCAGGAAGAGATTCTATGCATTTTATAGTTTCATCTTCCACAGTAAGAGTCCATTTCATTGGAGTAAGATATTGGAATGCTTTCAAATAACGTATTTTACCAGATTCATCTTTATATGTGAATAGTTCATTGAATACATTATTTAAGTTCGTATTAGACACTGCAGCAGATTTCCATTGTTGTATAAGACTATATAAGTAAGAAGTATCGTCAACATCACTTACTGGCACATATCTCATTACAGCTATGTCAGAAAAATTAAGACTTTCTATTTCTCCAGGCTATCCTTTTAAACCAGCAGCTTTAAGTCTATGTTTCTCATTAGCCATTTCTTGTTCAAGTCTCTATAATTCTCTCCAACCAGATTGATCAGTAGTAAGACCTGAACCGAGTTTTGTAAGATTATGACGACCGGCACCTTCTCTCATTTTAAGAGCCTACAATATTTCAGAATGTCTACGTTTCAGCTACTCTAACTTTTTACTAGTTGCGGCTGTTCCTACTGTTCTATGTAGTATATCATAGAACTCAGGAGTAATACGCATCACTGTATTATTACGTTTAAACTCGTCTATCTCATCCTATGTTGCTCCTTCTGCTTGCATATCAGCAATAGCCTTATTAAATGCTGTCCAGTCCGGTTTATATTTAACCTTATCTGTTATATACTTATTCCACTCACTGATTTCATCAGCCATCTTTAGAGCATCTCCAACTTTCTCTTCAACTCTAAGTATACCATCAGTACCTTCTGTAAAGATGTAATGACTACCAAGATCACGTTTTTGTTTACGATACATATTAAGCTAACTACGCTCGTTTAAAGTAAGTTTTGATAAGTCTACTAATCCAGAAACCATACGACATTTATCGAGAATAAGGTCTATCTGGCGTTGTATTCTATTCTGTGCTTGTAATGTCTTTGGAGACAAATATCTACGTCTAGCTTTATAGTATTCCAATGTGTAACGTCTATTACAACGTTCGTCTAGCCATTCATCAAGCTCATCATTATACTTATTATAAACGCTATCGTTCTTAGTAAACTCTTCTTCTTGGAAGATAGTATGGCCATCTTGATCAGCAGTTAAACCGTATTTAGCTCTAAGTGACGCTTCGAAGTTATCTTTGTCGATGTAGAACTGCCCTTCATTAATATCACGAATAAAGTAACCAGTAGGAAGACCATCTCTATCAAGCTCCATAAAGCGCTTTTGCCAGTTATACGGACTTATTTGAGATCCTGTTGGACGTATCTTATTATATAGACGTACAAGTTCATTACCTTTCTTAAGAACTTGTCTATTTGTATCAAACTCTGCTTCAGACATCATCTTCTCAACTATACGAACAATAGGACTCTTAGACCTAGAAGCCATACCTATAAGAACTTCACCTGCTGCAAGATCACCATATGCGCTATCTTGCTCAAGCCAACGCTCCATGTTATATACAAACGTCTTTTTGTCGGTTATAGCATCTTGTTCGTTGACATAGTCTGTAAGAACTTTTCTGACATAAGGCTTTACTATATTCTGGTTGTAGTCCTTCTTTATAGAATCTATAGCTCGTATAAGTTGTGATGTATAATGTTTAAGATCAATAGCATTTGGATCATTAGCAGCTCTATGCTCGTTGTATTTATTTACAGCAGAAGACTTATCAGAGAACAGCTCGTATATACTATTTAACAGATTGTCATAATGACCAATAAGATCTTGCTAAATAAAGTTAATCTCTTGAGGGTTCCAAGAATCCATAGAACCTGCTGTTAGGAACGTATGATCAATAAGATGTCTAGTCTCTCCAATCTCTTTATTGGCAAAGATCAAGAAGTCTTCTATAATATCAAACGTATCTGTCAGAGAGTCTTGATTCTTTCCATCTATGATTTCTAGTCTGCTCTTAAGGTCTGCTATCAGTTTAGGATTCTGAGCGGTTCTGGCTTGCTGTGATCTAACACGAGTTTTAGTTCCGTTGTAGATATCAGTAAGAACACTCTTGTCTTTCTCGGATAGTAAGTCAGAGGTGGAAAAATCACCATCATATCTGTCAAGTATAATAGCGTTTTCATTGGCAAGCTCAAGATCTTCACCAAGCATATACGCTGCATCTACTCCTTTCAGAATGTCTTCTTTCTGTTGGTCTGTGAAAGTATGTACACCGAATATCTATTGTACAAGGTTATTAAGCTGATTCCAGAAATTTCTAAACCAATCGACTATACTAGTATCTCTAGATTCTACTTGTTCCTACGTCATTTTGTTTACTAGAGCATCTTCTGCAGCTTGAGCATCTCTAGTATTAAATGACTCCAGTGCGGCTTGTATCAAAGGAGATGCCCAAAACATTCTGACATAATCTCTAGCCATTGTTTTGTCAAGCGTAGTTAAATCTCCGTTGTAAATAGCATTGTAGATCACATTTCCAAGGCTTGCAGCGCTTTGAATTGCGCCTACCTATTGATATTTACCTCTATTGATGTTCTCTAGGTTGTAGGCCTTAAAAGTGTCCTCCTGGAGGCTATTTATAAAGTGTTCTAACATCAGCTTTTTCTGAGACGTTTCTTGACTCTCGTAGAAGCCGTTTGTGTTCATCTAGAGACCAAACATCTAAGCCAACTAAGCTTGATGCTGCTACATAATCTGATTGGATTTAGTAGTATCAAATTGTTGTCTAGCGCTTGTTATTATTCTAGATTCATTTTGTTGAGATGTATTTGGATGATTTTGCTTATACTGATTAAGTACATTACGAATAAATTGCTAGCGTTCTAAATCAATCTGAACGCCGACATCATACATATACTGTGTTATAGAACTTGATAAATCTATTGTTATTTTATGATGTTCCTAAATCGGATCTCCGTTCTCATCTACATTATCGAATGCATTTTCTTTATTCAATATATTTGCTTTTGCACGTATTGCAAGCATTCTATTATTGTTAAAACGCAAAAGAAGGTCTTCAAACAGCTTAGACTAGGCCCCATTAGGAGCCTTGTCTATACCGTTTCCATTATTAAGCGACCATATAGCATATGCCGCTTTCTCACTCGTTGCTTCTACTAATTCATTGAATTCCCTAGCAACATCGGGATTACTAAAATTTGGACATATTATCATGGTGCTTATTCTTTACATTTTTTCATTGCATCGTCAGAGAACTAGGAGTCATCAAACTATTCGTTCTTCTTTTGCTGCATTTCTTGATCGGTGATACCTTGCTCTTCCTGCTCTTTATTCCAAGCTCTATTAAGACCTTCTATAATAGAAGCGTATATAGGTTCTGTGCGTTTAACAGCATTGATATGGTCTGCTACAGTAGAAGCTTGATATACTTTACGCAGAGTTTCTTCGTTTATAGAATACTCTGGTTGATTCATATTATCACTTCTACCATATTCTGTAATGATAAATCCTCCGCTTACTTGGTTACCTTTCTGGTTAACCTTGATGTATACAGGATATTCTATACCATTATTACCAACAGCGATTTTATGCATCTTGTATACAGTATATCTACGCTGACTATCACTAGCGTTAGAATCTTGTCGTCTAGGAACCTTAATAAATCTAGGAGCTGTTGCTGGATCTATAGTAGTCTAAAGTTTGCCATCTTTGATAGTAAGAGCAGCAAGAATTGTCGGGAATCCAAGCCTCTTATTATCTTTAAGTGTATAATACTTCATGAAGTTAGACTGTTTGGTGCGCTTGTCTTGCAATTGATATGTAGGACAAAGTTCATTGTCATACCAGTTGTTAAGTAATACGTCATCAATGTTTATATCAGTCTTAAATCCTATAGAATATTCAGCAAGCTTGTCGTGTATAAATTGACCGTACCCAGACTCTTCTCTCCAAGAAGCAGGGACGTACTTAAACATCTTAGTAAAGCCTCCTCTATCACCGGAAGTAATGAATGCATAAACTATCAAATCTCTAGCAAAATCACGTACGATCTTCTGAGCTTCTGGATGTTGTGGATCTGTATATTGTAACAACTCCTCCCATCCGTCAATAATATAGTTTGCAGTATTACCACTATCTTCTACAAAGTTAAACAGCTTCACAAACTTAGATGTTTCATATGTATCTGGATACTCACCGATTATAAACGAAGGTTTATACTCAGTAGTAGTACCAGGAACCATCATTTGCAGCAATCTATTGTTGATATCACCAGATTCAGACCTTAACGGAGCATATTGTGGATCTGTAGCTATAGCAACCTTCAGTCTAGTAAGTCTATCGTAAATAGTATTCTTACCACCTTTTAATAGTATTCTTCCGTACATTTTAGGAATCTGTTTATCTACTATAATGGTATTATTCTTTGTATCAGCACCGATTACGTTCAGATAATCTTTACCATCTTGTCCTTTATATATATGCCAACCATCTTGTCCTTTATATATAAGCCAAGCTACGCCTCCATTACAGTAAGATTGCAAGTCGTGTATTGCAGTTCCATTCAACTGAACAGTATTACCGTTCTGATTTACAACAAAGTCCATATACTCTTGACTCTCACTAACAAGATCATGAGCATAATGTGGATTGTTGCTTATTGCTGGAATATAAGTATCAACAAAGAATTTAGACTTGACAGCAGCACTAAGCGCATTACATACTTTCGTCACAAGATTTACAGACAACGATTCTTCTCTACCAATAGCTGTGAGTATCTCATCTACGCTACCTTGGAACGAAGGAGTACTTTGTATAAACTGGCTTTGAAGAATAGATCTTGTACTGCCTATAGCATTCTATGTCTTAGTAGCAATATATGAATCATTCTACATAGCAGAAAGACCAGTAGCTTCGAATAAGTTATCAGGTCTAGATATATCAAACGTCTTAGCATACCCTTTCTGATATATCATCTGTTCAACAATACTCTTACCATGTTTCTTTGTATCAATCTTACTATACTTCACAAGATTAGATAAAGCGTTAGCATATTTATCGAATTGTAAGTAAGCAAGGTATACAAGTAACTGCTGTTCTTTATTCACAGTATTAGACTTAGCCGCCTGTCTAAGAGCATCGCCTTCAAATAACTTCTTTATCTCCAAGTTTATCTCAGCACGAGCTTTAGCATTCTTAACACCACCTTCTTTTATGATCTATATTTTCTTAGCAGCATCATCTCCGAGCTCTTCAAAATACTCATTGGCAAGATTCTCTATTGCTTCTTGCTGTAGTTTATATTTACCTTTATGAGGATCTGCCATATACAATGCACCAGCATTAACATATGCTTTTGCAAGTTCCTTCATTATAGGCTGAGTAGTAAAGTAGAATGTCTTGCTTCCGAGACCAGTTCTAATAAGAAGGTTCACAAGATTATAAGTAAACGGACCAACATTCAATCTACTAATATACGGATCCTTAGCAATATCCACGTGAGCATTAATAAGTGCAGATATCCAAGACATTATGGATTCGTGATTCTTATCCTCTCGACTGTCAAGGTTTTCAAGATCAAGAGCTGCCATTATACTAGACTCTATGTGCTTGAATCTAACATGATACATCATAGTAAGAATGTGGTTGTTGTTGTTCAAAGCAAATGGTCCGATACCAATCTTACCAGTAATATAATCGTCCTTGGAAGCGGTCTGTGTGCTAAGAGAATAGAAGGAGTATGGCTCCTCCATCTTAACACCTTTACCTTCTTCTAAGTCTTTTATTATATTTTTAAGAAGCTTTGTATCATTATCAATAGATCTATGCAGAATATTTACTGTTCTCTATTTCTTGTCTTCATGCGAAGTCCAGTCAAGAAGAATTGCAAGATAGTCTTTCAACAGTTTATTCTGATAGTAAGCAGGATTGGTCTCTTTAAAGTCGCTAGATACTGTTTGATGGAACTTACCATCCTCTCCCTCTTCTCTGGTAACAGTGTACTGAACAGAAGACAAGAACAGTTTATCAATATCGAAGTCAGAACCAGTAATCTTAGTAAACTCTGCAGGAAGTATAACAGTATCGTTCACAACAGGAAGAATGTCTACTATACGCAAAGCGTGAATAGAAGACTGTGCCTGAGTAGGAATACGATAGCCAATCACATTTGCAGTAGCATTAGGACCTATGATTCCACGATTAATAAGCCAGTTACGAGCTTCATCGAAGGACATTTCACGAGTACGTATCTTACGTTTATAGATAGGCTTGCCATCTTTGTCAAACATGAGATTACCATCCTTATCTTTCTTTTGCTTATATACAGGCTTACCATCCTTCATGATAACATTACCATTAGAGTCTGTCTCCGGTATAAGATCCCATATTACATTACGAGTCTTTTTATCCTTGATAGGCACTACTGGTAATACTCCTTTGAACATCTTCTTAATGAAATCAAAGCTGACTACACAGTCCATAGAACCTTCTTCGTTGACCATCTATAGACGATTGCCGCCATTTATCGAAGCAGGAAGATCTTCATCACTAAGAATAGATCCATTGACTCTATCAAACATCGTAGAACCTTCCATAGCCCAGACAGATCTCTGAATAAACGCAGCACCTGGTGTTTCTATATCCACTACCTTCTTGTTGATAGAAGATATAAGAACGCTCTCAAGCCAGTTGGAATTAGAAATAGCATTAAGAGGGAGTCTCATGTGCTTTGTAACCTTGCCATCAGCATCCGTCTGTTCTACTATCTCTAGTGCGTCTATGATATTGCGATCAGGATCTTTTGTCTACATCATATTTCTGACTTCTTTAGCAAACTTGCTCTCATCGAGAACTTTGTGTGTAGAATCGTCAGATATAACGTTACCATCCTTGTCTATAAGATTTCCTTTGTTATCGGTCTTAAAGAATCTGGTTACAATGTTATGTAGTCCTCTATTAGACAGAGTGTTTATAGCATTCATGATATCGTCACGAAGCTCTTTACCATTCATTTCAGTACCGTCCTGCATATAATAAGTACGGCCATCGAACAAGCTTGACATAACAACCTTAGTCATCTGTGTACCCATGCTCATCATAGACTCTTCTTTCGGGTCTGTATTAAGCTGTTTTCTTAAGTACATAAACTTCTGTTCGTATGTATTGAAGTCAAAGGTTTCATTGAACGTTCTATCGTCCGATTCAGTCTGAGGATATTGATCCCAATTAATCGGCTTAGATCCTTCACTACCAACCTTTACGGCAGAATTAATCATAAGCATATCTATTCCTTGCTGCTGCATCTTCTGGTAAACATTTTGCATTCTACCTGTAGCTATGCACTTAAACAGTGGGAACAGAGCCATCTTGTTATAGTATGTTACCTGTGTACCAGTTTCAGCATGTTTTCTTCTACCAAATGCTGTATACTTTTGTGATCCAATCACGTTTGTAACAACTTGTTGATATGCCTGATACTTCTGCGTAAGACTAGAAGGAACCTCCTCGCGAAGAATCTTAAATGCTTTCTGGATATCTGCGCTATAATTACCATTCATACGAAGCAGCATCTCTGCCATTGTATCGGTAATATATGCACCACCATCGGCAACATCGATACCATCGTCAATCTTTCCGTCTCTGTACTTCAAACGATAGCTATCAGTAGCCTCTTTAGCTTTTCTCTCGGCGATTGCTAATGTTGTACTATCCAACAGCTTCTTGAGATCTTCTAATTCTACAGAATCAAGCATCTGTGATACATCTTCACGTATCTATTGCTCGTCTTCTTGAGGATTGGCTTCTTTAATCCAATCGTAGTCTTCTTGAGATAGTTCTTCTCCGTTGTTCAAAGCCTACATGAGCATGTCATATTTTGCTCTATAATCACGAAGTCTACGCTGCTCTTCTTTATTGTAAGCTGCAGTAAGAACTTCTCCGTACAACATTCTCTCTTGGATAAAGTCTATCTGAGGAGATTCTATCAACTCGTTGTCTACTTCAGCAGCAACGTATGTGCCTTTGAATTTACCTTCTTCATCTAGGTATTTAGAAGGAACGTCTTGCAATTCTACAAAGTTGTTATTACCAGTAGATACAATACCACCAAGACGTTTCAGCTCATCGACAGTTCTATCAACAAGAGCTCCAGTAGCATCATCATAGTTCCACTTATAGAATGCCGGGTTACCTGAGAACACACGCTCGAATTCATGACCAGACATTATAGCTTTGTTAGATATATCGTTTAAGTATATCAACGTTGCTAATGACTTATATTTTGTCATAGCAATAGCATCCTTCGGTTGACCGTTCTTTAATACAATAGACTTGTATATAGCGTCTATTGCTTGGTTGTTAAGACCAACGTTTTCATAGTCTCCGAAGATATTTCCACTATTGTCTACTTTACGAATGAGTCCAAGCTCTACACAAGTATCTATCTCTTTGAGTAATTGCTTATGTAATAGTCTCGCAATAAGCGCTTGCTGTACTTCATGCGGCTGATTGAAGAAGAACTTCTCTGCACGCTCAATATTCTTCTTTCTTGTGAGCTTCTTATTGTTGAACGACTCAAACTTCTCACCAGATATTACTGGTTGTCCATCTTTACCTTTCTTATAAGTATAAACCCAAACACCGAGGAGAGAGCTGAATTTAGCGCCTTGGTCTTTAGTATAGTAGTTCACCACACTATCGGACTTGGTGCCATTCTTCTCCATCTCGTCAAGATCACGATCCGCCTTCTTTACGGCTTCATACTCAGAATAAGCATAAGATATAAACTGATCAATAACGGCTTCATTCTGCGACAGTACATTGTCGAGCTGTGACATAGGATCTGCAGCAATAACAAACTGGTCACCGAGTCTCTCTGCTGCCATGGCAACGACATTTCCATTCTCGTCTACAGTACCGGAGTAGTCGAGTCCAGGAAGCTTAATTCCGTCTATGTATAACCACGTCTTCTTATCCGAAAGAGTTGGCATTATAATACCGCCTTGTTCAAGAATAGTAGCTTTCGCAACATAGTCCTCACGTTTACTGATCTGGAAGTAGTCAGAACCTGTATCTCCTCGTTTGTCAGTCTTAAATCCAACAAAGTTTCTAAGAGTTATAAACGCATCTGGATTTCTTGTGATCTCTTTGAGAATAAGTGATCCATATACAGGACGCTCTCCTGTTACATCCTCTTCTCCTTCAAAGTAAGCGAACGGATCAGCTAACAATTCATCCAACTCTGATGTACGCTTGTTTATCATACGAGCAACATCAGAAGCATAGTTGTTATCTGAAATTTCGTAGAATTTGTTATTGTTAGTAGCAAGCACAGTAAGCTGATCGTGTGAATGCCTGTATTGATACTTCCAGTTTGCAAGATCTCTCACAAACGCCATCTTTGCATACGCATTCTCAAGTTTAACCGTCTTGTTGTTTATTCTTACTTCTTTCTGGAGTTTTCCGTTTGGAGCAACGTCCATCAAGAACTTCAAGAACGACTTCATAGAATCGTTTCTGCTGTTAGACGTAAACATTTTAGCCAATGCCTCATAATCAGTAGATCCGTACTTGTTGCGCAACATATAGTTAAATTCGTCTGCACTAAACTGGATACCGATCATATTGAACATTTCTACAATCTTATCTTTTACAACCTCAAGCTGTTCTGGATTCTTAGGATTGTTGAAATAAGCAGGCTTTCCGTTTACTTTCAGACGTAAGAATAAATTCTACTCTCCACCAACAACAGCATTTATAAGCCATTCTTTTATGCCGACGTCATTATAAGAAGCTCCATTTTCAGCAGTCTTTATAGTAGATCCATGGGACAGAAGATTTGCCATATTAGCAAAACTTTGCTCTACTCCTTTGTGAGCTCTATTAAACTGGAGACTACCATCAGAAGAAATCTTGATCAAAGGAGTACCACCATTAACAAGCATCTGGTTCCACTGAGTAGGATAGAATGTAGCATTGTAATCAGCATCTGTTGTCTATATAACAATGCGATGCATACCATGACCATTGTTAGTGGTCATAGAACGAGCTATATCGAAGTTATGCTTATTTGACCTAATAACATTCATCAGCTGAACAAGCAGTGCTTCTTGGTCTGAATTTCTAGTTATTGTTCCGTCAGTTATCGTGTATACACTCTTATAGATCTTATCAAAGGCTTTATACAGTGTATTGTACATAGAGTCTTCTTTAGCGAAGAACTCAAGTCTAGCTTTAAGCTCTGATAAAGTGTCTACATCGTGGAACAGATTCAAGAATTCGTTAAATACGGCATGTACAGGAACGTATTGTGGAAGACCAAATTCGTTCGTAGCAAGAACTTGCTTCATCTTGACAGTAGTTTTGCCATCAGGAAGTGTTTCTGTTACTCTCTGATATGCTGTATCAGGAATAGTAGCAAAGAAGAATCTTACTCTACTTGACGTCTTACTAAATCTGCTAAATTCATAAGAGCTTCTTGTATGCTCTCCAATGTTTGCATTTGTTACATCGTCGCTTTGAGCATCTTCTATAGATTCGTCTTCGAACTCCTTAACAAAGTCGGTAGATAATACAGATATATCATTAGCAATATCATCTCTCAAGAAGTCGTTATCAAAGTTATCGTAGATCTCCTTCATTGCCAACTGCCCAATAGTAGGAATGCCGGTAGAATCGCCAAATATATCTAATCCCTTCTTCTTGAGCTTTTCTACACCAGCTAAGAATGTTTCTTTATCGATATGTCTACCAATCTCCTGAATATTTCTACCAGAAGGATCTATATTCTGACCTTGCAGTACACAGAACATTACACTCTGCCTTAACTTGTCGTACATGGGTCTGTTGACTATATGATCGAACGGTATACCGTGAATCTCGCAATGAAGTTCGCTAAACAATCTATTAAACCTATCTATAGCTTGTTGAGACGGTTTGGCATTCCTGAATTCTCCACGATTTACTCTTGCGAATATCTTGTAGAGGTCTCTATCGTTGATGTGCCACAATGCAGATACCCAATCATGTATCTTATTATACACTTTTGTAATAAATGGAATCTTTATATCAGTCATATGATGATTCATATGCTGCATATAATGATCAGCTGCATACTCAGCTACCTATCTAAATGCTTCTTTGTTTTCGTTGCCATACTGATCATATAGATCAACTCCGATACGCTTAGCTATCTTGTGATATATCATATCGCGTTCATATGAAGAAAGCAGCATTTCAAATACTCTGTGGAAAGCTTCGTGATATTCTACACCAGGCCAGCCAAGACTAGAAAGAACAACAGCGTCGGTCTTACAATTACCGACTACGTGAGCCTTACCATACAATACACGTAAGAATGTATTGTGGAACTCTACTGGAATACTATCTCCAAGTATTTCCTCGATATGCTTACGAGCTTTATCTTCAGACAACGGTTTGTTCTTGTTAGTATGATCAACAGTTTTCATCAAGAACGCGTCAATCTCACTAGAATCAATGGTACTAGGAGTTTCTTCCATATTAGGAATAGCCTGAATTCCGTTTGATTGGACTTCTGCAGGTTGTCCTGCATCTATAACAGCATCTTTGATCTCAACGTTAGCGCTACCCATCCCTGCATATTGTGTACGCAGCATACCGTGCTTCAAGTAGTATCCAAATCCACTAACACCTTGTCTACGCACACCTGTACTAGATGTAACAGTCTTAAAGTCCTCAAGATCAAATTTTATAGTATCTGTGATGTCAAGACCTGTAATAGCACCATTTTGTTCTATAAAGAACTGTTTGATACCGCCAAACGGCAATACTTCTCCTTCTGTCTTAGAGAATGTACCAAGTCTGCTAGAAAGAACCTCATGACGCTCAGCTATTGACATATTCTATAATGCCAAAGTAAAGTTCCTTATTCCATCTTCAGTAGATAAATCAAATCTTCCTCTACCCGTTGTTTGATTCTCCAAATCAGCACGCTTCATGATATACACAACCATTGGATTGTTCGGATCGCGTATAATACTATCGAAGTTCTGTAACTGATTAGGACTATCTACAAACGGTATGATAAGATTGATAAGTTGTCTTGGAGTAGCATGCAAGTTGTGTACTGTACCATTAATCTCCTTAAAGTATGGTTTGTCGAGCTGAGAAGGATTCTTAATAGCCTCTATGATAAAGTTTACGTCATTTGGCTTAATCTTAACCCTATCTATAGCCACAGCAACCCTATTGACTTTCTTATTAGAAGGGCACTCATTCTTTGGCGTAGGCTTCAGATATATAAGCGTACCAGGATGTGCAGCCATTCTAGAATCGGGCCACTGATACAAAGGCTGAGGAGTTGTCTTTCCATCTTCAAATGTAAGTACAACACCTTTATCGTCTACATAACCAATACGTTGATATGAAGCTGAGAACTCAATATCATAGATATCTTGACCAGCAAATAGGTCTGTGTCTCTAACGTCCTGATATACGAGATGGCCGTCTCTAACAAGCAAGTTAAGCCTTCCTGCAGTACGGGTCATAGTAGCTTTTACAGGCACTATACGAGCTCCAGGATGCTCTCTCTGCATTCTTTCTATATCGTCATGCAGCTTCTTGCTATTCGGTATCCATGTATCATTATACTTAGTATCAATCATTACACGCTGCCAAGTATGTCCTTGGAATTGTATATCAGCATATATATCATCTCCTTCTACGTACAGAGTAATATCAGCGTCATCTATGAAGTTGGGAGCCATTGTTGCTCTGGTGAGCTCTGGATCGCTATTTACACGTCTATAATTCAGATTGGATCTAGTAGTATTACCTGCACTATCGCGCTTATTTGGAGCTTGTACTACGCCATTTGCCGGCTGATCATCATCTTGAGATTCTCTACGCTTCTATTGGTCGCGTTTAGACTCATTTTCAGCCTGCTGAACAGCCTTTGAGCGAGCTTGCTTATAATCTTCTCGGAGATCCTTTAAAAACGCGTCAAAACGGCTTAAAATGTCCTCTATGGCGTTGTTTTGAGCATTTAGAGCATCTAGATCCTTTGAGTTGTTATCGTATAGTATGTTTTCTGCCTCAGATAATACGTTTCTAGCCTCTGCAATGAAGTCAGAATATAACAGTTTTCCTTGATCAGAAAGCTCATTGAACACTTCGTCAGAGATCTTCTCTACGAGATTATCTATTTTGTATTGAAGATTACCAATATTGTTATGTAAGTCTTCTTGAGCCTTATTAATAACTTGATCTTCTCTAGTCTCTACTCCATCAAGTATACTCTTCATACTGGAGCTAAATGTCAATGGAGTACGATCTTCCATCTGTATACGAACAATGCCTTTTCCAGGCTCTGTAAACTCATAGTCGTATGATACTTTAAAAGGAAGAATCTCTATAGAAGCGACATCGAATCCATTAGCTTTCAACATTTCTGCATAAGCAGTAAGTTGATTACTATAATCTTCATATGCAGATATTTGCTGACCATACGACTGATTAGGAAGACTATGGAACGGTTTAGTCTTATTTGATATAACTGCTCTATTTCCATCCCACTGTATGTCTATATTCTTATAACCGTCGTTCTTTATAGATCTAAGAATACGCCTAGCTTTAATACTCTTACGTTCAAATCCATCTGGACTATAGAAGTCTTCATTCTTTAGCAATTTGAGGTCGTTCTGATAATCCTGAGTAAGTTGGATATTGGGTATTAATACAGATCCAAATGTATATTTAGACGTTTTAAAGTCTATGATATGTACACGACCGTTTTTATCTATACCAATCATATCAGGCTGGCCAGCAACCCATCCAAGATCATTAAACTATGCACGAATAGTAAATGGCAAAGTTGTCAACTTCCAACCAAGCGTATTAGTATAATACTCGTACATTCCTTGTAAAGAACGAATTAATGAAGCAAATGCATCGTAATTACCTCTATATAATTCGTTGTAAGTACGACCGTCGCTCTCATTCTTGGAATTGAATAAAGCTTTTATACCTTCTTCTGTCTATGTAGAGTTGTACAAAACGTTAGAACCAAAGAAGTTTCTAGATATCTCATCTACTATGTTACCTACCAATATAGAAGGAGATTCGTTTCTGCTAACAAGTGATTGCGCAATATGCTGCAATACTGTATTGTACTCTTTTATAGACTCCGAAGTGCTATTCTCAAAGAATAACTACTTATTATCTTCTATATATTTATGATAAACATGTATATCTATATCACGCGGATCGCTTGTGTATGGTAGCAACTTGTCTTCAAATTCTTCAAACGTAGAAGCCTCCTTTAAATCATTATAGATATCATCTATATGCTTTTGCTAATCTTCGTGTATATATGCTTCAGGTTTGACATTATGGACACGAGACGCTCTTACAATTTTACCATCTTGTAGAATAAAGTAATCCTGGCTTGTAGTATGATAACCATTTGGATCATTCTGAACAGTCTGCTTGTCTTCGTAGAATCTACGCTCAATATCGTTGAGTACAGTATCTTGAGAATCTTCTTCTGGTTGTTCATATGCAACAAAACCAAATTTATCTACTGTATAAACGGTACTAGACGGCTTCGTATATGCCTTTTTAGAGCTCTGTGGCGGGTTTTCTACGTCCCAGCTTCCTCTTGCTCTAGCAGCTTCAAACAAAGCCCTCTGACGGCGTTCTACCATGCCTTCTGGAGTAAGTGGTAGTGGTTGTCCATTGATGTTATTCCAAGCTTCTCTGAAAGCTACTCTATCAGCTTCTTGTTGCTATTCTGGAGTAGGGGCAGAATGGTTTATGCGGTTAACTGGATTATCTGTACGATGATCTTTGTATTGCCACAACATTCCTTGATCGTCGATAGTTTCATTGTCAGCAAGTTTTCTGTTTATTCTACCTTGCTCGTCAAACTGAACCTATATTTGATTACCGTTAGCATCCTTTACAGGAATCTTTTCTCTGTTTGGATCAATCTCATACGGGTTTTCTATAGCATTTTGATCATTAAGATGTTGAGCTTTAAGGTCTTCTTGGTATACTGTTTCTACAGCCTGTTCAAAAGCGTCATCTTCATCCCATACAGAATGCATTCGCAGCATCATATCTTGCGCTTTACTTCCTTCATATTTAACATGCTTCAAATCGCTTGCATTATGTATAGGATCCCAATCTGCGGGAGGAGTTGTTATCTTACCGTCATTATCTACATATTTAAGAGTACCAGTAAGTTCTCTATTTGCAACTTCTACTGTATTACGCTCGCTTTGCCATTTTAATACATCCAAATAAGCTTCAGAAAGACGTTCGTGTTGATCTTGATTGTATACAAGATGGTCCTCCAAATCTTGCAAAGTATTTATACTTTTGCCATTGTTAAGTGTATTTGATAACTCTTGTATATTGCTGTGTTCTTTTGTAAAGTTATCAATCTGCTTGTTTATCCACTTCAGTTCACTCTTTAGGCCACGAGACACTTTTACATACTTACTACCTTTCTATGCTTCTATACCGCGTTCTATCTGCTCGCGATACTTATATAATGCCGCAAGTTGTGCTATTTCGTCAGTATAAATAAAGTCGTTTTGTGATTCTGTAGCAGTATCTTCGCGTATAGAATCCTCTTCATTACTGTACGGCATTTCATCTGTACTCTGCCATCCAGATAAAGAAGCACGTTCACGCTGTAACTGTCCTAATTGACTTTGTATATCGCTTTCCCCACGTGTCAACTCTTGCTGTACTCGCATTCTTTCTTGTTGAAGCTTATAATCAGCATTATTGAGATTCTGAACAACTTCTCCGATTCGATCTTCTGCTGCTACTTTCGCTGCTACAAAATTATAGTATTCCTCATTACTTCTCCACGAAGAAGGATTATTCCAAGAACGTACTTTTATTCCAGCATCCTCCGCCATCTTTCTAGTAAGAGGATTCTGTGCAACAGACATAACATGATTATATTGCCTTTGCGCTTCATCTATCAAGTTTGGAGCAATTGCAGTAGCACCATTTGTCTTCTCATAATCGTCGTTGGTTTTGCGCAACATATTGAACGCTACATTCATATCGTTCTGCGTCGGCTTCATCAAGCCTTTCTGAAGCCAATACTTATATTGCTTCATCTTAGCAGTAGAAGACAACTTATCTGCGTATATTTGTTCTACAGCAGCAGAAAGAGCGCTCTTCTGTCTAACGTAAGGAAGAGTAGACTGAACAACAGATACTGTAGCAGTTTGTCCCCATCCGCCAAGCATACCTCCTTTTATCTCCTGGAGAAGATCTTGATCTTTGATGTTTATAATTCCAAGACCGTCAAGAGGTATACCCATAACATAAGCACCCATAGTGAGTCCGTTCATCATATCATCGAACGCCACTTCCATAGTACTTTTAAGCTTAGGATCAGATAGGTCGTTCTTAAAAGCTTCTGCGTTTATGTGCTGTTTACCTTCCTCAATACCTTCAGCAATAGTAGACTTAATGGTTTTGCCAGTAATACCTTTCATATACTGAGCACGGAGTCCTTTCTGCGCAGCTTGTTCCGCTGCTATTCTAGTAGGACTAAGTTTGCCCACTGATTCTGCTACTTTCTCAGTATTGCGAACGAGATCGTGGATAAGAGCCCCATCAAACGTATCATCAAGCTTACGAACAAGTATATTCTTTACCTTAGATGCTCCTGCTCTTACACCTCTACCAATCGTAGCGTTTGCTAAACCAGCGCCTACGCCTGCCAGAGGACTAGCTAGACTACCAGCGTCCCATCCTTGCACAAAGTCTTTACCGAAACGCTCAGCTAAAGCAGCTTTAGTTCCCGCTTTCTCCATAAGCTTTTCTACAGCCTTTGTACCTTTAAGGTATTTGCCTAAACTTGACATAAAGCCGATAGGAACAGCCATGAGCATAGCGTCTACAGCAGCATCCCATGTAGTAGCTGCCATATCTTGCTAGAACAGATTCTCTACGTTATGTATATTTTCTGTAATTTTTCTAAGCTTAGCTGGATCTTTCATTTCACCAGACAATATCTTTTTAATATCGTCCTCTTCAAGTCCGGTACGCTCTTTTACTTTCTCAATAGTAGCAAGAGCAACTTCCGCATTGTTTTCTGAGATACCAGCAGCTCTATTAAATGCAAACGACGTGCCTGCACCGGTAGCTGTAGCAGCAAGCGCTGCAGAAGTACCAAGAGCTCCTGCACCAACAAGACTAGCTCCAACAGCACCACCCACTATACCAGCAAGCATAGCAGGAACTTGCTTCATATAAGAGCTAGCGGATCCTCCCATGATTCCAGGCATCTTAAACAAGTATGTGTCTGGATCAGTGAAGTTTATACCAGTTTTCTCAGCTCTACCTTGGAACCATTTAGATATCTTATCGTTGTGCTTCTGAGCTTCATTCTCATTCTCTTCTATGATGGCATTCCAGTCTTCATTAAGCTTACCGTACTCTTTGTAAGCACGAGACAAAGCCTATCTCTTCTAATTTCTATCAAGATTTCCATCTTTAAGATTATACAAGAATCTACGAGCATCATTCATCTAATCGTGACCTGCTGTAGTTCTACCAGCAAGATTCCACCAATCTCCGCTTCCAAATATTTCATTGCCTGACATAGAACCGTCAACCCAAGCGCCAAGCTTAGACTAGTCAGTCATGTCTTCCAACATTGATCTACTTGGAGCAAGAGCGTCGTACTCTAGCTTAAGTCTTTCTCTATCAGAGAGCATTTTTGCACGTTCGCCTTTAAGATTAGCAATCTGACCAGCAGTCATATCTGGCTGCTGAATCAGACTGTTAATATTTTGTAGCTCTCTATCAATATAGTCTATCTCGTCGAGCTTATCTAAAGAATCCATATAGTCTTTTATGAGATTCTTATCGTTTTCTGCTCGTACTTGATAACCTCTAGCATCTTCAGCCTAGAGTTTGTTCATTTCGCCAAAGAACGAGTTCCATTGGTCTTTAAAGAAGTCTCCTAGATCATAATCTTCCGGCATTCCTGGAACATCATGGTTTTTTATATGATGATATGCAGATCCAATACCTTCCATAGCAAGACCAAGTTGATTGGTTCCTCCCATTTCTGATGGCATCGGCATATCTGCCATTCTATCCAGTATGCTTTTCTTATCTTCTTGTTTCTTCTTTTCCCACTCAATCTCTTCGGCATTCTGTTGGTTGTATTTTTCAACCTCAGAATCTATCAATTTTTCTATTTCTCGATCGTGCAGCGTAAGTGCGTCGCCAAGATCCTAAAATCCTTGTGGATCACGCATTATGGCGTATCCTTTTTCAAGATTTGGATCATAATACGATTTCGTGTTTTTACTATTTTTGCGTTTCTTTGGCATGATTGATATTATTTATTTTCTATCATTCCTGTGTATGCTCTAGCCTGTCTATTTGCTTGTCTTTTTGCAGCTTCAGACTGACCAGCTACCCGTTTATCCGTAGCACTATTGACAGCAGCTGCTGCAATGCTATTTGTATTGAAAGTATGACTTATAGGTATCTTGTAACCATCTTCAATTTTTTCTATACCAAAACTGTTTAATGTAGCTTCATCGATTTTATCAAGCTTTTCAACAACATCTTTATCTTTGAAGATAACAGTTTCGTTTATTACATTTACTCGTTTCTTATTACGAGTTCCACTTGCGTACTCTCTGTTAATCTCTCCTGCAGGAACTGTATATTTCTTTCCTTTAATCGCTCTAGATACTTTGTTTACAACACTGTTATATGTATAAACTCTATTTCCTGTCATAGAAGCAACTACATTTGGCCTAAAATCTACTGTATGATCAACATAATTGTAAACTTCGCCTGTATCAGGATCTGTTTTATGAGCAAGCAACGAGTTCATATCTTCCTATTGACCTTGCTGCAAAGTAACAACATTGTTTCTCTTAAAGATATCTTCAGAGTTTCTTCTCAACTCAGCTTCGGTAGATGGTTTTGAAGAAGTAGGAGTTCTTCCTACCATTCCTCCTGTAGTGTTTTCTCTATACCATTTCTCTTGAGCTTTCTTAAGGTCTTCTTTTGTCTTTACGTCTTTTAAAGCTTCATCTCTACGATTCTGAGTTCTTAAGATTTGCTCATTTGCAAGTTGATCAGAAGTACCATTTGGTACAGGCTCCTTAGTATCTCCTTCTAACTGTTTCTTTAAAGCTCTATAGTAAAGCTCTCGCTCTTCATCACTAACTACACCATCACCATTAAGATCCATTGTTATTTGTTGCTTTATGAGTTCCTTCTAACGGAAGTTCTCAAGATCAGCAGCTTTACTCTATTGTAAATATTCATACGGATCCTGTTCAAGTTTAACTTGAGATTGCTCATAATTGGAATTGACAATTGTTTTCTATAATGCATCAATTGCAGCTTTTGTGGCATCGTTATCGCTATACCCAATAGATTTAAACTGTTGCGCATATTTATTTATCATAAATTTGCCCATATCAGTATTGGCAAGAGCAGCCATATTATTGGCAGCTATTTGATTCATGACATCTTTATTCTTACTATACGCCAAAAATCCAGGGTATTGTTTACTAAGTTCAGGATCGTATGTCAGCTACATATTATCAAACAGATGGTGCGTCCATTGGTTAATATCTTGAAACTTAGATACGCCAGATACATTCCACATGCCGTTATCACTAGAGAAATCTTCAAATGCTCCGGGTCCTCCATTTTCTTTACTAAGCACAAAGTTCTAGAAGTCTCTATCGTATGTACCGTTCTTCATTGCATCCTTAAGAGAATCAAGATATGCATAACCAACTTTAGCATTGGCTCTTGCTCTATTATACCAACCTGGATCTATAGAATGACTCAATTGTGCAACAATAGCTCGACCTTCTGGACTTCTAAACAAGTCTATACCTCTAGCATAAGCATCGTTTACAGTCTGGCGTACATTATTCATAGCCGCACCATACCGCTCCATATCCTTAGCAAAAGGACTCATAAAATCTCCATATGTCTTATAGAAGTTCTCCATCTAAGCTTGTCCTTTATCATACATATCCTTAGCTGCTTCTATAGCCATCTTCATTACTGCTGTATCGTATAGATCCTTTGT
>AUXO014960178.1_pt1 | contig 23570 bp, 29 predicted proteins | sample 768731 | NCBI WGS metagenome assembly AUXO01 (sample SAMN02715735, study PRJNA202380) | gut metagenome | biome: sheep rumen | host: Ovis aries | place: New Zealand: Palmerston North | reverse complement strand
AAAGCCTGAGTGTTAGGCATGATGAACTTGTTACCATAGAACTGCTTAACGAATCCTGAAAGAACGGCAGGAGCAGCGTACAACTGAGTTGCAAGACCAAAGTTTTCAACGATGGTGTTTGCACCGCTTTCGATTGCATCCTCAGAGAGAGAAGCACCACGCATATCCACGATGTTCTCGCTGTTCATGTAATCGTGGTAGTTAGCCCAAGCGTCAGACTGCTTCTGCTGAGCAAGGAATCCGTTGAACTCCAGTGGGATGAGTTGCTCATCACCAAAGTAGAGAGACTTGGTCAACTTGCGGAGAATCCAAAGAGTACCATCCTTGATTGTCTTCTCCATTACGTTACCAATCATCGTGTTGACGAGAGTCATCTGATGAGTTACGCTCTTGGTTACACCAAGATACTTCACCAGCTGTGCTCTACGAACAAACACGCTGTCCTCTTCTTCTGGGAGTTCACCTTCAGCGTTGAAGCCGCCACGGTCTTGACCGTAACTAACTTGCTGGTTGTACTCTTCGACAGTGTTGTAGGCAGGTTTCTTTGGGATGTCCTTCCACAAACGGATGTCGCTCTCACGGAAAGTCAAGTGCTTCAGAGTTTTCTCCAGAGACTCAACCTTCAAGGGTGAACCTGACGCATCTGTCATATTGGCAGTTTCACGACCAGTGATTTCACCAGCGGCAAGTGCCTTATTCAAAGCGTCAACTTCAGCCTGATTGCCCTGACCATAGCCATTCGCACCCTGGTAGCCATAATCGGCAAGATTGATTGAAAGTTTTTCCATGTTAAAAAATAGTTAAATGTAAAACACCTAATTTATTTGATGATTTCAATACCAAATTCATTCTTGATTCTTGCGATGACGTTAGCGGTCAACTCTGCTCCTGCCTCGTAAGCAGTGCAAGCCTTGCTAAACTCTTCATCGTAACCCTTCGCAAAGGTAGCCTGGTCAAGAATCTCTGCAACAGCAGAACGATTATTTGCACTAATCTGATTCTTTCCCAACTCATCCTTATTGCTCTTCATAAAATCGTTATCCTCACCCTTGCGGAAAGCACGCTCAACTGGAGCAGCGTGACGGATAGATTTTGGAGCAGGTACGGATGAACCAATTTCTGCGAGTTGTTCGTTGATGCCCTGGAGTTGAGATTCATAACCCTTGATAACCTCTTCCTGAGATTCAATCGTTTCAAGGGCAAGGTTCAAACTCTCCTGAGCCTTTTCAAGTTGAATACTCTGAGCCTTCACCATGACGCCAAGTGCCTTAACGTACTTTGACTGGGAGTTGTGGGATGCGGCAATAGCCTTTTCGATGCGCTCAAAACGAGAATCAAAAGAGTTCATGAGTGCCTTCTTGACGCCTTTTTCATCCTCTTCTTCGTCTTCATCCTCATCTTCAGTGTCGTCAGCCTCATCTTCTTCCTCTTCCATTTCCTCTTCTGGATTGGGTTCATCGTCATCCTCTTCTTCCATTTCCTCTTCGCTTTCAGGCTCTTCACCTTTCTTAATCTGCTTCTTTGTTGCAGATGAGGTTTCGTCACCTTCGTTTTCTTCGGTCTCTTCAACCTCAGTTTCTTCGGTTTCTTCAACCTCTTCAGTGTCTTCACCCTTAATGACACTCAACTCTGGTGCTTCAATTCCTAAAGCATCATAAGCCTTTTGAATGTCCTCTTCGGTGATTGCCTTTGAGTTCTTTTTCATATTAGCAATTTTTTCGATTATTGAATATATTTCTTGCGCTTTTGATACGCTTATACCTGCGATGTCGTGAAAAATTTTATCAAACACCTCTGCCTTTCCAAAGGTAGTCACTTTCAGATTATCATCCACGCTCTCCTTTTTCAAAGCAGCGGCAGTTTCAGTATCAACTGCCTCTTCCTGAGTTGCTATAATATCCTTCTCCTTAATCTCTTCTTTCTTCTCTTCTTCATCCTCAAAGTCATCGTCAATATCCCCCTTGATGATGTTTGCGAAAGTTTTAGGATTTTTCGGCTGATGGGTAATAGCAACGCCAGTGATGACCGCCTTGACAATTTTCTTATAGTCTGGGCTGGTTGGGTCTTCACTCTTACGCTTTACAACACGACCTTCAATGGAGTAACCTAACCTGCGTGTCTTTGAATCGCTGGCGAGAGTTTTAGCCAATGCCCAAATATCGCATGCTACCTGAGAATGCGGATACAGTTGGGTTTCAATATACAAACCTTCTTTGCGAATCTCTGCCTTGGTAGGCTCTCCAACAATAGTACCAGGATTGGTTTTTGCCTGGTGATGCCAATTTACTAAACCACTTTTCAAAAGCGGTCTAATATCAAACCCTTTAGGGTCAAGAAATTCCCCGTCACTATCTTCATCTGCGGTGGATGCGATACCGCCAAGTAGCATAATTTCTTCGCCAGTCTTTTCATCAATGGCTTTCTCTACCTGATTAAGTTCGCACCAAAATTCAAAATTATCTTTTTTCATCCTTCTGAAAATTTATTTCAAAAGGATAATACTTGCTAAAATTTTATACCGCTCAATTATTCATCATTATAGCATATGTATCTTACGAATGACTCTTCACTTGCATGACCAGTTGCTCGCAATATACTATTTCTTGGGATGTTTCTGAGAGTGTTAATTGTAGCAAACGACCTTCTTGCGCTGTGAGAAGAAATTAGTTGGTATCTTTTCTTGACCTCTCTCGTTATCACTCCATTGATTTTATTATCAATATAAACGTCATCAAGAAAATCCTCACCTATACTATATAATAATTCATGCAGATAGCCGTTGTAATTGTTTATATCCCCAGTGTAAGGTGCGTGATAGTTATATTTCTCTAATATAGCCCAAGTAATACGACTATCAATGCTGAGCGTGTTAATAGGAACAAAACATTTATTACCAGTCTTTTGCTGAACAATAGTGAAATGTCCATTCTTAAAGTTCTCAGGGGAAATTCTTACCAAATCGGAATATCTTTGCCCTAAATTGCATCCAAGTACAAACATATCCCTAACCTTCTCAAGAGTTGCTATTTTATTCTTGCGCATTTTCATTACTCTCTTTTCCCTGAAATTATATGATTCCTCTTGCCCGATTTTGAAATGATAAATATGCGAAATCTCGTCAGGTGTTAGAGAAATCTTGCTTGACATATAATTAGGAATATCAACCTCATTGTAACTTGGATTCAATTTAACTCCGTATTTGCTTGACCAATTAAGTACAGCAATCAAACTCGTCTTAATATGACCAATTGTCGAATACTTCAAACCTTGGTCTGAGAGAAACGGAACAAAGTGGTTCCAAAATACAGAAGAAATCATTGATGGCATTATCGTACAATTGAATCGCTCTTCAACATCAATTAACTTATTTACAAGCATACGATAATTTTGCTCAATTCTTGGATGCGATAATGATTTAATCTCGCACATCTTATCAATACATTCTATAAGAGTGCAATCACTCAAATCTAAAACAAACAAATCGCTTTTGCTCGTCTTCAAATAATCACGGAATCCGTCATCATTCTTTGCGTTTTTGCGAAATTTACATGCTAACATAACACTGTCCTATAATATGAAATTTTTGATATTTTACCAATCTCATACTATAAAACGATGAGTGCAGGCTTTTTCAAACCTGCACCCATTCCGTACCGACTTATTACAAGAACTATGTTCTTAATACTGTGAAACAACCTTAATGTCGTTCGTATCATAACTAATAACAATACTACCCTTATGAACTAGATTTCTGTCAAATTCAGCACCAACTCTTAACATTCTTATATATTTAAGTCTGGTATCTACGGAAAATACTGTAAATTGATTCTCAAAAGTAGTACCTTCAATAAGTGCTGTATCTTTCCAATTTTCAAATGCTGCTGTTCCTGACGGAAATATAATAAAAGGCTGGTTAGGATAATCAGCATATACACCACACGCTTCTATATGTGTATGACCATACATATAGCAGATAAATGTACCACCGTCATTTTGGAAAGCATCTACAATAGGAGCAAGATAGTAATTATTATGATGACCAGGAGAAATACCACCTCTGTCTTTCAAGTCTTTAAATGTAAAATTACAATCCATTAAGTCATATTCTGACATATTATTGTCACCTGACACTATATGTGCTGCTATTATTACATGTTTATTGTTTGCATGGTCATTTGGGTCTATTGTACTTGCAAGTGCATTTTCAAGCCATGTTTTCTGAGAATTATCCCAGTGCATACAATCAACAACTATAAGTCTGACATTTGCCTTGACATAATCCTTATAGTAATATGTCTGATTTGCTGTGTATGTGATAGGATTACTAACATCTCCCCACATTTGAATATTATCGCCCATATACCTGCCATAAGTTTGTTCCATAGTTGCCCACTCACTTTCTTGTGGATAGGGGTCTGCCTGTCCTGTATAATCATACACATCGTGATTACCTACAACTTTCAAAACTCTATTGTAGCCATCTACACTATCTATATAACTATCATAACTTTGCCATGTATTATAGGCAATGTCTCCTAAAATAATACCATTATCAATAAAGTTAGAATATTGCTCAATAAAAGCAGTAAAGTTATCAACAATCTTTCTGCTCTTTGCTATGTCTGACTTTACGTGAATGTCTGAAATAACAGCGAGGCTTAGTGTAGAATATGATGTATAAGGCCCACCACTACCATCAACATTACATGCAGTTCTTTTTAATGATGTAAGCAATGGAAGATACTTTGAAGATGGGAACATTTCTGTATCACCTTGTCCACCTTTAGCAATAGAAGTATATCTATATACCTTTGCTTCAAACCCTACATTACTATAATCACTTACAGAAATTGTACTACCACCTCTAAATGAGAAACATATTGCACATTTTCCAGTATTGATATTTGACAAATCTATCTCATGCCATGCACCACCATCTAACCAACCTTCGCCAAGAAGGTGCATATTATTAAAGATTTTATTTGTACCGCTGTAATAAGATTCATCAACCACGTCGTCGTATATGTTGATATATACTCTATATCCACTATTTACTTTAACCTTGATGCTTAAATCATTAGCAGAAAGTATTGGTTCAAACATTCCATCCACAGCAGAAATCCTGTCAGTTCTGTTGACGTTAAAATAGTCTGTACCTGGAACAACATTCTGAATATCACTTAATCCAGATGCTATATCAACCCATTCGCCATTTGTAGGTATTGCAGAAATGATATTCTTTTGTATAACCTCAATCTTGTCATTCTTTTCTATGTCTATATGGATACGAATATCAGACGGGTCAAGTGACTTCTTTACAATTCTTATGTATTTCGTTGATGGAGTTGTTGTAAGAATTGTATCTTTAGTAAGATTAGTCCAATTTGTTATTCCAGTGTTGACACATGAATAATCAGCAGCATACAATACAACAAAGTTACTACCTCTTGATGTTAGATATTTTAAATTATCAATAGGAATATAACCAATAGTACGTTTTCTATCATTATTTGTAGCATCCTCACCGTTAGTAATAGTACCAGTTTCCCATATTAGTTCTCTATTATTTAAAAGGCTTGTAAACTGACATTCTGAGTCAAGAACTCTTTTAAACGTTACCAAATCACTTTCAATATAACCAATTCTTACATTGTCCACACCAGCCTGCAATGATGGATGCAGCCACATTCTACTATTAACATAAACAGCAAATACAATGTACTTACTAAGGTCTATGTTACTAACTTCTACAACGCTTATTGTACCATCTATAGAGGACATAACTAAAGCGCTATTTGCAGGTACGCTATAAATAGTATCTTCATTAGCTGTTAAGAATCTATTATACTTACCCTGATTATTTCTTATATAAACATGAGAATAAGGAATGGTAACGTCATGTCCATTTAATGTGACTTCATTATCTTTTGGTACAATAATAAAATCTAAGAGTAAAGTGTTACCAATGCTTCCAACAATTCCATACTCCCATCTTCCTACATTGGCGGCATTTTTTTCCACCACTCTAAGGTAAGCAGCAGAGGGATATTCGGAAATAAAGTCTGTCGATGTTTTAATAACATTAACATTATCGATGTGACCAATATAATTCTTTGAAGAGTCATATAATACATATATATTACTGCCATTCGCATTAATATATCTAAGAGATTCAATTGCAATAAAAGTGCTACGCGCTCTTCCAGCAAAAACAACATCATTTCCAAGATTATCTTGGTTGGTCACATCTATAGAACCTTCTTCCCAAACTATAACACCCTGTTCAATGGCAACATCTTGTATTTTTCTGCTTATTCCACCACTCTTCACCAGATTATCACTTCCACCAGTAGGTTCTTCATCAACACCTTGCCAATCTGATTCAGTAGTACTAAATGTCTGTGACATCAATCTATACTGCACATACTTATTGTCAGAATTCAATACGAAACAGACTGACATTCCAGGCTTTCTTGCTGCCGCAGGAACATTTGCTCCATTGGTTCCAAGTGCTTGCGCAAGGTCATCGAATTTAGCGAGTACACCACCCACTGCCTTATACGCAGAAATATCGAAAGCACCCTTACCATTATTGCGGATTGATTCCCATACACCTCCACTCCTTACCAACTCTGTACTTTCTTCGGTTGGAACATTATCAGCGTCACCAATAGCATCAAGAGCAGCAAGACCAATTTCTGCTGCTGCATCAATTGCCGCCTTTGCGCCACCACTCTCTACTGGCTTATGACTGTTCGCTGTAGGCTCCTGGTCTAAATCGTCACTATACATGTACGGCAAGGAGTTCCAAGCCGTTGTTCCATTACCGCACTTACGTTTCCTTGTGTCGGTTTCTATACCAATCTCACCGTCATGTAAAACTGGATTAGCCGTGACCCAATTCGCAGCGGTATCTCTTCTGAGTTGAATTATGTCTGCCATATTGTTATTATATAAGTTTAATGATTTATATGGAACTTATACTTGATAACAAAGAAAAAATCCCGTCAGGCAGCGTTTTCAGCCGACCTAACGGGAATTTATACGTTTATAAGATTAAAGCGTTGCTATCAAAGAATATAGCATAATACTATTACTAACATAACCGCTTACGGCTAACTAATACGTTCAAAATTTCCAATACTGAAAATATTTCCTTGCTGCAATGGAGAAACGAAAATATCGTTGTAACTGCCCTCACGTCTGCCGTTACAAACTTTAGAACCATGATACCAAACTTTAAGAAACTTATCTGAGTGAAAAACCATCGCCAGGAATCAGTTTTGCTACATACACCTCTCCCTTACGATAACACAATTGATTATCCTCATAGCACCTTACTAAAAATTCATCTGGCAATAGCGTTTCTCGCAGAATTTCTATTTTTTTTCTTTCAATTGATTCTTATTCATGAACGTTGTCCTTTAAGTTTCTCTTCTCCTTCTAATTTCTTTATTCTATTCTGATAATAAGATATTGATTTATTGAAATTGTCGATAACCATCTGGTAAAGTTCTTTCCATTGCTCGTTTCCGCTGGTGTACAAATACCACTCTTCTTCTTCCAGCCTTTTGTTATAGAACTTGGGAGCACCATCATACGTTTCATTCAGCATAACTGAATAAGCATCGTTATGTGGGTGTATCTCTCTAAACTCAAGAGTTGTTATTACATTGCCTCTTACGTTCACTATTACGTCACCCTTTTTGAGTTGACTTACATTTGTAATTCTGTCCATTTTACAATATCATCAACATTATCATAATCGTCATTAACTCCATCTATATGTACGTTAATATTACCTTCGTAATCTTCATCACGACATCCAGTAAACTTTTGGATTGTTCCATCTTTCATTATGCATGCAAATGTGTGAAGACTCCAATCTTTAACAACATCATATATATCTTCTTTTTCTTGTAAATGCCAAGAATCTACTACCTCTTTCACTTCAAGGGTATTAAGGAAAGAAATCAAATCTTTATAAATATCCTCTTTAACTCTGTATAAATAATCATGCTCCGAACCACTTGAATAAGATGCAGCCTTTTCATTATTACTATCAATTCTTCTCTTTATCTCCGCCAATACAGTGGCTTTATCTATATACTGTTTCATACTTATTCTCCTTTTTGTACTTTAATGCCAAGTTCAAAGAAATACTTGGCAGTCTCAAACATAGAACGACCATTATCACTTTTGATGAAATCCTTGTATTCTTTCTCCAAATCCACCTCTTTCACTTCAAGGCTGTCGAGGAAAGAAAGTAAACATTTACAAACATATCTCTTCCCTAATACTTCATCTGTAAAGGCTTCATAGTTTGTTTCATGTTCAATTCTTTTTATCTCCGCTACTACAGCGTCTTTATCTATTAAGTTTGACATAACCTAATCGTCTATTAAATCTAAAAATGCACAGCAGGAACCTTCGCAACTAAAGGTATCTGAATCTAAATCATATTCTTGCCTATATATAGACAATTCTTCCAATACTTCATGCGCAATGTCTGCTGCTTGTTTAATAACATCGTTAATATCAAGACAATCTAAGGTAACAATAGCAGATGCAGTGACTGTAACCTTGAGTTGTTTCATAACTTTATTCTTTTAGTTTCTTTAATTGTTCCAGCAATCCGCTTATTTCTTCCTTGTGTCTATTGTATGGAATATTATTTAGTATCCATCTTAAAGCAAGAATCTGTTCACCGCTTGGTTTCCAAACGTATCTTTCTTTGAGTGATTTAAGCCAAGTTTCAATTTCTTGTTTATCGTCATAGGTATAATAGTCAGCAGCGCCAACTGCACCAATAGCGTCATTAAGCATCTTTTCATCCTCTTCACTCCACTCTTGATTTGGCAGAATCTCAGCCAACTTCTTTGACTGTTCTACGTCAGTGTATGATTTCATAGTTAAATTAAATTTTCAAGACAATATTTAATTGCTGCCTCTGCCGCTTCTTCGTAAGTTTCTATATAACATTGATACCATTTTGTGCTAATGCAATTCTCATACAAAATATTGGCAGACCAGCACCAACACATCTTGTAATCTTTATCGCTTGGGAAATCGGGCTGAATGCTGATATAGATACTATATTTTTCCCTCAACCACTTCATTGCCAGTTGGAGAGTTGGGGCAGCCATTTTCTTGATAGAGCCATTATTGGACGAAGCATTTAAGTGGAAATTACCTCCCCAATCGTAACTATCTCGGCAATCTTCATTAAAGCCCTTTATTTTGAGCAGCTGTGCCAACTCAAATGAAACGTAATCTTCTGTAATCATAATTATTCAGTTTTAATAAGTCCATTTTCAAACAACCATACAATCATTTCAAATGCTGCATCAATAGGTTCATCGTACCATTCTGTTATGTAAATTGTAGAACGATAAACAATGTGCCATAAGTCGTTATCCCATCCCTTGCAGAGATTTGGTTGACAACCAGCGTCATCTGGGTCATTTTCAAACTCATATAGTTTTGGCATCAATCCTAATAAAGCAGTAAGACTCCAACAAGGAATTTCTTGTGACAACAAAGGATTACCATGTTTCATTCCAATTGGTAATGCTCCTTGATACAGTATATCTGTTCTGTTGGGATAATACATATCCGCAGTACTAACATCAATCCCCAACTCTATGAGTTTCTGAGACTGTTCTATTGAGGTACAAATCTTATTCATAATTCTTAAAATTTCTTTTGAACCAACCTGCATTCTTATATAAAACATTCGGCTTATATTTAGGTTTGGTTTTGCTCATAGTTACATTACGCTTGAAATGAGATAAACGCTTTGCGCTCTATTCCAAACGTGAACCGCTGCATTAAACCTTTGCGTATTTTCGATTGGATAGCCGTAACCCATGTATCTGCAAATCTTTCTCGCTATTCTCAGTTTCATATCATTTCTTGTATTTTATCCGCCAATTTATTAACCCTATTTATCAATTGCTCGTCAGATTCAGAAATACACGCTCCATCAAAAGCAAGTTCACTTAATAATCGCAAATCATCCACGTCTTGCTGAGTGAAACGCTTAACAATGATTACCTTTCCGCTAAACTCTTTATTGAATCGCAACCAACTTTGCTCATCTTTATCGTCTATCTTGAAGTTAGGTATTGTATAAATTTTCTCATCAGCAGCCTCCGAAATTGCCTGATTATACCTACTTACCTCATTCAAGTAATCGTTCAAATTAGGGAACTTTTCACGCTTTGGTAACTCTGGCTTATCCATAATTAAACAAAATTTTCTTCTAACCAATCTGTATCGTGATTCTTGATATGCTCGTATGCATCGTCAATCCACTTCTCTATATCCGTATCATCGTCAAGGATAGTTGACCACTGAGTGCCTGGAGTTTCGGCATACGCCATTAACGCTCCCTGCTCACTTGCGTACTTATTCACTTTGAAGCAATACTCCTTAATTTCCTCATCGGTAGTCTCTGGAGTAACATCCATAACATCGTTTGGATGGTAAAATCTTATGAAAATTGTTCTCATGCGATGTTTAGTTTACTTGTTCTGTTATAATAAACCTTGGTACTTTACAAGAGTTGGTATTTAGCAAAGAAAAACCTATCTTACAAGCATTATTTCTCGCTCATAAGATAGGTTATGGTGAACGCTAATTTGAAACGATTAGCAAGCGTTTTATACTGTTATTTCTTTATCATCAATTTTCGGCGGTCAAGAACGACAATAATATCAGATTTTCCAAACACACCTACATTGTCTTTGCCTGAACCCTTGGAATGTAAATAACCCTTCTTTTGATGTATTGCGTGATAGCCTTTAGATATAGCATAAGCAGAAATCTTACTTGCGATATTACTCAGTTTCACTCCTTTCGCCAAGAGTTCACTTTTTAGTGTATCATAATCTGCAACTTGGGCACTTTTCGACAAAGCCATATCAACTCTTGTCTTACCATACATCTTGGTCATGGCTTTTGCGTCACCTCCTGCGTAAGTATATATTCCAGCACCTAAAGCATTTATTTGATTCATTCCGCCATTTACACCCTTACCCCCACCATAGTGCATCTGTCCTCCTTTGAGTTGCTTAGCAAAATCTTCTTTCTGTACTCCACGATGCAAAGTCACACCTTCCCAAGCCTTCGATGTGTCAAGTTCATCTACAAGTTTTGGCAAACCTGTGTAACCTGCTGCCTCAAGCATAGTTTTGGTATCTGCACCTGATTCAAAAAGTGAATGAAGTTTAGAATTTACACTACCTTCTTCCTTCCTCTTCGGTTGTTTATTAACAATATCTCTCTGCTGGGCAGGATGTCCGTACTCTTGACCCACTCGTCCAAGTTTACGGTTTTCTGCCGTATCGGCATAAACTCCACTGCGTGCTTTCTCTAATTCGTCATCGAATGATTTTTGAATCTGACCTATGACGAAATTTCTATGTTTTATAATATCATTCATTTTATAAGAATTTTACAAACCTAATATCTGAATTCAAATGAATATGAACTTTGAGCCAGTTCTGCTTAAATTTCTTCCAAGTGTCGCTAACCACATACTGCTACAAATATCGTCATGCGAACCAACTGATTGTAAACCTTGGTCTGTAAATGCAACTGAGCCTAATTGGTCAAAAATCATATCCTTCATCCTAACACTAAACGTATCACCAGTTGGTATATGGAATAAACCTCTTTCAAACATTATAGCCAGAGCACACCATCCCTTTGATAAATCGTTTTTCTCTACGCCAGTTGTATGAGAGACTACGGGCATGCCGTAATCGGTAGCACCCTCAGAGAATATCTGCTGGAATACGTTTGCCTCAAATACCATAACATCTGGTCTGAATCTTGCGTTAATTCCTCTGAGAATCTGCAATTGTTCATCGTATTTCTTCCCCTTACCAATCTCTATCCATAGCAACCACATTCCTCCATCTTCTCCTACTCCAAAAACAGTATAGCAATAGAAATCGGCTCCAACGGCTGAACTGATAGCGAAATCGGCTCCAACCACAACCTTATCGAATTGCTTTGGAAAATCGTCTCTGCTCCTAACCAAGCAATAATTCTCCATTCTTATAATCGACATCCTCAATACGTCAAGCGAGAATATTGAAGCATCGCTTACGATTGGGCGGCATAAGTTCTCACGGCTGAAGATGATATTTCCCTGCGTATGACGCATTTCCATAAGCGTTTCATAAGAGAATCTTTGCGGCCAAAGTATTCTCCCGTCAGGGAAAATAGCAGGATATTCGATAACAAACCACCCCTTCTTCGTCTTCAGGTCTCCATATAAATCTTGAGCGTGGAATGGAGTTCCCACCACCAAAGTTTGCCCTCCAGGAACAATCATGTTCATAATTACGGAATGGAAATAATCAATACACTTTTGTCGCTGCAATGAAGAATAAATCACGTTATCCTTCAATCCGTCATCCACGACAATAAAGTATGGGTGGGCACCACGGACAGACGAACCAAAACCCTTTCCAGTCAACCTCGCTCCGTTGCGGCAAGTTATATTCGTACTTGCCCATGCTCCTTCTTTCGTATTTTGCGGCATCAGTCTTTCGGCAAGTATGTCGTTGCTCTCAATCGTACCCTTTAGAATCTCTATTAGGTCAACGGACTGCTGAAGAGAAAATGAGAATAAGAATCCACGATTGCTACTACTTGCCGTTGGACGCATGCTAAATTGCATTGTCTTTGGTTTCTTATACCTATACAACTGCCATGCGATATATGCGTTGCTGAAGTAATAAGAGTTGTGCGTAACTGTTCCATCCGCAAGCAAAAATCTTTTATCACCATCCGTTGTTATACAAACGTACTCTCCTGGACCAATGTCTTCAACTTTAACGCTTGAAACTACAGTTGGTGTAATACCATCAATAACTCCCCAATCCTTATAAGATGTTTTGGAAAACCAATCGTATGAAATCTGTTTATGTTTAATACGAACTGGAATTTCATCTATCTTTCCCGATATTGTTATGCTATATGATTCATAATCTCTATTCAACTGCTTACTATAAGCGACACCGCCTAATACCTTGGATGTTCTAAATCCAAGACTATCTGCTAAATCCTTAATCTGCTCTACAAGATGTTTATTTATTGAATTATAATGATAACCATGCTCCCAATAATCGCCATCTGAATCAATAAGTCCAGCAAGCAAACGCATACGAATCCTTTTGCTATTATGTAAATATACATCTGGAATATGCTTGTTGTTGAATAGATGGTACGCTTTCATGAATTTGAAAAGTTTGCTACGCTTTATATTCCTTTTCTTTTTTTCGCACCAATCCTTCTTTTCATAGAAAATATGGTTATTGTAACATTTCAGATTTTCATTCCAATCGTCATGGTCGCAGAAAATATTTAACTCATCGGCATACCAATCGCAAAATTCAGCAATCTCCTTATAAGGCTTACAAATAGTTGTACTGTGAGAATATCCATCCCCTAACCATATACCAAGATAATATGGGTCAACTAAAACCCTACGCTCAGGATAATCGCAAGCAACCTTGAATGTTCTTATCGTTTCCTTAATCGTATTGGGAGTCATTGAAAGAAAATCCTGCATATCTATATCAACTATATGCTTTTCACGATTTTCTAAAAAACCACCCTTTTTAGAAACATGTATAAATGTTTGCGTATGTTTACTATTAACAACAAAATCATCACCACGGCTTTGTTGAAATTTATACATATGTTTATCCGTTCCAGTATGTAATGCCGTAATAACTCTTGGTTTTGAATCAATACCCATTAAGGAATCGCCAACGCTCAAATCTTCAACTTTTTTCAACTCTCCGTTATACATCCTGACCATCGTTCCTACCCCCAAGCATTTGCCGTGTCCACGTGCGGCTTCAACGCATAATTTCTTATAATGCATAACCAAGTCACCCCACTCAATATGATGTATGTTGAGTTGGAACTCTGGCATAACGCTTGTAATAAAATAGGTTATGTTATTTACCCTGAGTGTTTCTTCGATACTCTCTGATAAACGCTCCGTGTACTTTGGAGCAAAATCTATATCCTTATAACCAGTGTAAATTACGGCAAAGGTCTCTTCAAGCATCATATCAATCAACCCGTCAATATCCTTATCCGTTCCCTCCATTATCTCATTCAATCCTCGTTCGTCAAGCGAATCGAAAATTTCATCAACTATCCGTAAACACTCAGCCTTATGTAGCGGACTACGTTTATATGTCTCTAATTCTCCAAGCATAGCAACCTATTTTATAAATGGAAAATGCCTCAAGGGTGTGATACCCCTGAGGCTGTCGTATTAGCATGACCGAACTTGTAAACTAAAACACGACATTCTTCTCCAATTCCTTCTTAAACTTTTCAAGTACTTTCTCCTTTTCCGCATCCTCATACCCTGCACTCTCAACCGCTCCTTTGTAACGCTGAATCTCAAAGTTCAAACCCTCTACGCTAAAGGACACATCCTTCAAAATATTCTCGCAAATATCCTTTGGCTCAAAATAGAACTTAAACACATCCTTCTTCTCCAATCTCTTAACGAATCCGAAAACCTGAAGAGTGTTCAGCATTTCCTCTGCCTTCTTCCAACTCAGCGTTGTTTGCTTTACAAGTTGGGCTTTGCTGAACTCGAACGTATCTGCGTATTTATAACTTACATGGTTGCGCTGCCCAGTCAGGATGCGATAGAGTTCAGAGGCATGCTCATAGGCAAATTTTCTATTACGTTCATCCTTCAAGAAAGCGGTCATGCGGGCAGTCTCATCAACACCGCCATTCTGCTGAGCAACGTAATCATAGATGACTTGTTCGTTGGTAAGAACTACCTTGATACCTTCTTTCTCTGCGAGTTTGTTAAGTTTCTCCAGAAAATTCTCGTTAATACAAGCGAGAATAACCACACCCTGCTCTGCGCTGAGTTCAGCCTTAACCTTCTTGGTTGAACGCTTTTTCGGTGCTTCCTGAGCAACTTCAGCCGTTTGCTCAGTCGTTTCAATCTTTTTCTTTGCCATGATGCTTATTTCTTTTTATCGAATTTAACAATATTGGTCTGCAATTTCTTGATTAACTCTTCAACGCTAAACGCTACACTGCGCAAGCAATAGTCTTGACGCTTTACAACGCTGCCTTCTTCGTCAAGCATAGGCGTGGAGAAATCCACCTTCACCTTATTATTATCGTCAAAGCGAACGCAGGTGATACGTGCCTCAGTTATCTGACCTTTTACCAAGGTGTAAACAATCTGACCAAGGTGAGGAATCCTGGAGTAATCGGTTGTCACCTTAACCTTCTTTCCAGACTTATTAGAGAACTCATCCATACTCACCGCCTTGCGTGGTTTGTATGGCGTTAAATCCTTTCGGCTGGTAGTCTCCCTCAGTTTCGTTGTATAACGCTCATAGATGCGTTTTGCCGTAACCGCTGCGTCAGGAATTACATTTGTAACAATCTTATAGCGCAGGTGCATTCTCTCACCTTCTTTCTCAATCATACCAATATTCGCCAACTCTTCATAGATAGCGGATGAGAAATGAGAGTTCAATCCTACTTGCTCCATAATCTTTGTTAGTGGTCTCTCTTTTACGCTGTACCAACGATTAACAGTTTCAGCGTTCAATAACTCCTTACACACCAATTCAATGGCGGTCAGAGTTTCTTCTTGGGTCATTTTTGTTGCCATGTTAGTTTACTATTTAATTTGTTCGGTTGTAATAGTAAACTTTGCTAACTTTATTTTCCGCAAGCAAACTCAAAGAATTTCTGACCCCTCGCTCTCTTCGTCTCTTCTTCGACTGAAGCAGCACCCTTATTACTACGCAATTTTTTCATATAGAATCGCAAAAGGTCAGCCGTTGCTTCTACGTCATTCATCGCTCCGTGAGCATCGTTCAACTTTATCTTTGCCCTCTCCGTACAAGCGGTCAGGTTCATCTTCTCATCGCCAGTAACTCCCCAACATAGTTTAGCGAGTGGAAAAGTATCAATGTAATTATTCAGCAAATAATTCCAAATCGTATCTCCATTCAACTGAAAAGCGACATCAAGGAATCCATGGTCAAATGGGATATTATGCCCTACTGAAACAAGGCGGTTAGCATCCTTGATTTTTCCCTTCGCCTGATAGTTGGTCCAAAAGGTAGAAAGCGTTTCGTAAAATTTCTTCAAAGAAACACCATTCTTAATATCGGACATACTAACCATAGTGGCTTCAATTGCCTGCTTTTCTATCACTAAATCGTTGTACGGCTTCACGTATGTCTCGTATCGGTCAACCTCTTTAAGAGTAAATGGGTCAAGGATGACGCATGCGTACTGAGTAATCGGATTTTTCAAGCAATCCAATCCACCAGTCTCGCAATCGTGTACGCAATAAAAAGATTTTTTCATTTCAACTATTTGTTTCTATTATTAACGCTGTAAAAAGAAACTCTACCTACTTTCACAAGCAAGCAGAGTTGGGCAAATTCTTTCTAACATTTTATGGAATTTTTCATCTATATCGTATAACCTTGTTGGAAAAAGAAAGCCACCCGCAGCAAAATGGCAGCACTGACGAGTGGCTCGACAAAAGTGTCTATTTGGCATTTGATTTTCTTCTCGCTTTACGTTTTGCCCTGCTTGGTTTTATAGACCATCTGAGGCTCTGCGTATGCCGTTGAAGGAATTTGTTTGCTAATTATGACGTAAAGCGGAACTGAAAATTTGAGTTGTATATATCTGTTCTGGCTCTATGTCTTCGGTGGTTGATATTATAAGCATTTTCCTTCGATGCGTTAAACCAGGTGAACTGCTGCAGGGTCATACGAATCTTTGTCTCAACAGCCTTAACTGTTTCGTATGAACCTGCTGCTGGCTGATTGCAGTCCTTTGCTGCGTTAGTGGTGGCCAGCTGGCACGCTACCAGGTTGTGGAACTCTACGGTGCAATACGTGATATAAGGCTGAACATACAGACCTACATCGTCATCAAAGACGGCATCACGATTCACTCGCATTTCAGTTGCCGATGCGGAAAAAGCCATCGCAAACAGCAACAACGAAAACAGAATAAATCTCTTCATCTGATTTTGTTTTTTAATTTGGGTTAATGAATAATAATGTTTGCCTTACTCTTCGGCTTTCTCTTCGTTTTCCTTCGGTGCTTCTTCAGCGGAATCGCCTTTCTCATCGTTTTCGCCATCATCCTCAGCCTCTTCTTCGGATTCACCTTCAGAGTTGTTCGCCTGGTCAATGGCGTGCTTTACAAAGCACTCATCCTTCTTTTCGCACTCTTCGCAACGCTCCAAATCTACATGGAGTGGCTTAATACGGACAAGCACCTCATCGCTATTACGCTCCTTGGAGTTTTCGATAATATCCTTGACCTCCTGATAGGCTCTCTTCTTGCCTGCTGCCTTACCTTCTTTGTAAGCGTTTTCGATGCGCTTGTTGCCCTCCTTGACTGTCTCTTCAATAGCCTTGTTAACCATCGCATCAACCTCGCTCTCAAGATAGGTACGCTGCTTGGTGCCAGCGGTCTTGATAATCTCGTTGATAACAGTACGGACATAGGCTGCTCCATCGGTGTTACCTCTCTTCTTGTAACGATATTCGCTGTAAAGCAGTGCTTGCCAAATTACTCTTCTCTGACGCTTGTTGAACAAGCGATTGTAAATAAATCTCTTGATTCCCATAAAAGTGAAATTTTTAACGTTAATATATGAAAAATCTATTTAGCGACTTTCTTCAGGCAGTTTACAGCACTCCAAGGAACAACACAAGAATAGGCAAACTTTCCACTCGCATCCTTTCGCAAGATAGCAACATACCTTTCACGCCACCAATCTGTTCGGGTTGGCTTCACCCTTGGCGTCATATGGTCATAGTCGTGATTAGGTTTTTGAAACTCCACAGGCTGAACCTTAACAACCTCACCTAACCTATAAGGCATTGGAAGGTACTTGTTATATGACTGGTCAATCTGCCACTTACCTATTTGTAAAAATTTAGGCATCTTGTCTAATTCCTTGATTGCTTTCATCCTCTCTATATTTTCTTGTTATCTACGTTATCAGAAACTTTGCTAAAGAAAAAATTTGAGGGGCAGCGTCATCGCTTTGCGAATCAACCGCCCCTCTATCGGGAAAAGATGGACAGTGTTACTTTTTTCCCTTCTTTCCTTCGTCAACGACCTTAACTGAAGGCATTGGACGGAATGCGATTGTGCGACTTGCCTTGACTTCGATGTCCTTTCCAGTCAAAGGATTGCGACCTTTGCGAGCAGGGTTGACCTTCTGCTTGAATGAACCCAGAGTGCCGATGGAAACATCTTCTCCGTTGTCACGACACTGCTCAACGATTACACGACCTACCTCATCAATCACTTCGTTTACTTTCTGCTGGGGCAGACCAGTCTTGTCCGCTACCAACTTAACAAAATCCCATTTCTTCATTTTAACAAACTATTTGGATTTTAGCCTAACAATACGCTTGGCTTTCTAAATCGTAATAACTTTGATACCCAATCCATCCAACTGAATCATCAACTCTTCATACCTCTTATCCCGCAAATCTTCAGTTTCGTACCATGCACAAATATCTACCTTGGGGCATCGCATACTCGTTTCGATACCTCCATTAATCACAATACCAAACTGCCATCTTGCCGTTGGCTTTTCGATGAATCGGTTTTTCTTCTCTATACTCTCAATTCCAAACAAAGGGATAACAGCGTCAAAATCCTTCAGCCGTATCATCCTGCGGAACACCTTCTCATCTTCTTCGTCATCGTCATTACGGCTCAACATGGGTGAATCCCCTTCGTTGAGAGTGTCCTGAAAATCGGTTTCTGCCTTCTTCTGCTTATCCCTTTGTTTCTTCTTTGGCTTATCCTTATCAAAGAATCCTGGGTCATCCAACTGGGTAGTTCTAACTTTAACCATAATCAAATATGCATTTCAGCGCAAATATTCGTCCAAGCCTCAGACGCTTTATACAAAACGGCATAAAGGTCATCAGGCAATACCAACAAATCTGACTCTTGTAAATTCCACACCCATGTCGTTGCTTTCAACTTTTTGCTCGTTAGCGTTGCTTTGGTTGCTGGAATCTTAATCTTTTGCTGTCCTAAATTATTACGAACTGAAATGGTAAGTTCCACCCGATTTTCCGTAATTACGTCAATACTCTCAAACCTAACTTCAAAGTACCACTTGTCTTCTTCGTGCATCTTGCCGCCTTGTCCTTGGATAATATATGACTTTTCCTGCATTTCCTTCTGGGCAAAGGTACCAATGGAATTAGGATTGGGCATATGCAACATAACCTTCGACACCAACCCCACAGGCAGTACATGAACCGTTGGATGCGAAATCCGTTTACTTAATTCTGCAATTTCTTTAGTCATAGCGTCAATACTATCCTGACGCTCATGACATTGTTCGATTAGCAACGCTCTATCATCCTCCAGCGTAACGATACGGCTTTTGAAATCCGCAATCTCCTGACGCAAAATACATCTTGCTAACTTTTTAATCAAATTCTCCATATTACACTCAATACATTTCGGTTAGTAACCTTGCCGCCCTTCTTCGCTCGTTCGCCTACGCATATACACGTACTCGCCTACACGTACACGCATATTACAAAGTAACAAGATTACAATGTTTACTGAATTCCTTATACGTGTATAATACTTCATTAACTTGAAAAACCGCTTTAGCGGTTTTCAGGATGAAGCCAAGACAAGGTCTTGGATTTATCCCCCTTATAACTCCCCCTTATTTGATGAATTTTTTCATATTTTTCCCTGACCAGACTATAAAATACTGAATGAAAAGTTATCCCCTACCAGCGCAGAAATTCTTTGAGCGCAATGTTTTCTTTTCTTTATCGGTAAACTATACCTAAAAAGAATTTGCGTTTTGCCGCACCACGAAAGCAAGCCGTTACAAAAGAAAATCCCCGACCATCCATCATGGAAAATCGGGAATCGAACACATAAAACCTAAATCAATTCACTCTTCTTTCTTAATCCAAGAAATCTCAAAAGCCCAAAGCAACCAACCTATCATCAAGAAACGCTCCGTTGGTAACTTACCGAATGCGATAAAAGGCAGGATTGCTACCGACCAATCATCTTTCTTTGGTTTGTAAAAATCTACTTTCATACCATTATATTTTTCATATTATTAAATTCCATTGCTACGAACTGCATTCACGCTACCCTCCAAAGGCTCGTTTTCAACTTCACCAATCGTCAATTTATCATCAATAAAATTCCTTAACGCTCCTGAGTTAAAAATAACTGTTTCGTAACCCTTCTTGGGATGGTACATCCGTAAATTGGTATTAACCCAATAAACGATTAAATCCAATATCATTTCCTTCTCATCCAATAGTATTTCACGAATCGTACTGAAGGAATGCGGTGATGTTCCTATCGTCTCTTGTAGTTTAACAGCAAGATAATCTATAACATTCAATTTCTCCTTATCCTCGCAATCGCCATAATGTGTACGGATAGAATCTTGAAGCACGTCACGTATATGCCAACCCTCAAGCGAGTTTGGCGAATGTTCGGCAATCATCTTATCTAACCATTCAAGGTCACCCCTGATAAGTTCTTCGTATGCCTCTTTATTAAGCCTGATACTCATTTCACTTTCTCCTTTCCGTTCCAGATTGTATCGGCTGCGTTGTAATATTCCTTTGCGGTTTCCACTCCACCTTCCCAAAGGCTCCCACGCTCACACGACTTTACACACCACGTTATACAAAACATTAAAATCACCAAAGAAATTAGGATATATAAGCAACCGCATCCGCAGCCGCAACATCCACCGCTTTCATTCTTATCTTCCATACGTTTGAATCTATTATATAAGTAAATAATCTTGCTAAAAAAAGGTAGTCTTTCGACTACCCCCAAATAATATCATTCAAGAACTCTACCACGTTGCTCCACGCTCCTAACAGCGGAACCATAACCAGCATAAAGATAGCATAAACAAAAAGCGACCAAGCCAACACCCTCCAAATCATTCTGAATGGTTGCTTCAGTACTCTATTACCGAACTTGCCGTTCAACACGTTCACTACGTTCTCCAGTACAACGTACTTCAGGAAATCTGCAAATTTTGTAGCCATAATCTTTCTTTTAATTAAAGTGAATAATCTTGTTTCTTTTAGTTTCGTGGTACAAAGTTAGGAACTTTATTTTAATTAGCAAAATTTTTTAGCAAAAATTTTTGGTTTCTTGATAAAATTTTTTCTTTTTGCTAAGAAAATAAGAAAGTCCACCCTACTTTCGCAAGCAAGATGGACCAGGTTCACAAATTATGACCTTACAAAATCGTTACTTTCTCAATCTATAATCACGCCACTTCACGTCATAGTCTTCCAAGGTACTGGGAACCCTGGATGGCATCGCTATTGTGTCGTTGTGTATATTCCCCCTGACGTAATCGTGAACCTCAACGACAAGGAATCTTTTACCATGCACTTTGATGGTGTCCGTTGGGTACGCTCTCGCTTTAATTCCCAACCCACCATTATACTCTCTTTCATATCTCGCAGCAAATACGAAATACGCCACTACTATTATAACGCAAGCGGCAAGGAAAATATACAAATTTTTCATCGTATCAACCCCCACTCCGCTAATCGTTCAAAACCTCCAATTTCCTTAACATACTGACGTGCCGTTTCAACGACCTCGCTGAAAGGTGTACCATCGGAAAGCAGCGTATCACCAATGGAGCAAGTCAACTCTTTTATTGTTCCGCTCTTCTGAGCCTTGAGGTGAAGGTAGATATTAACGGAAACATCCGCTTTCGACAAATCCTTGCCGTGTAAGCCACCGCCAGTAACTCCATCGCCCATATCGCTGCCCAACTTTCTATTCGTTGCACCGCAATCGACATTTATACCACCAGTCCAAAAGCCAAGCGGATTCAGCGTAACATTCCAATCACCTCTCTGTTCCAATGTCTTTTTAATCTCTTCACCCTCTACATCGGGCAAATTTGATTGGCAAATGAACAAAAGGTTTCTATTGATAAGGTACTTTCCATCGCTGGGATATTTCTCAGCGATAAATCGGGTGAGTTGGGTCAGTTGTCTTTGCTCCTTCGTTATCGGACTACCACGGAAAATTCCATTATCACCGCAACGAATCTCTCCGACCTGATTTGAAGCAAGATGTTCGTCTTGCGGTACTATAACCACAAAGATTTTCTTTGGGTTTAGATTTGGTATAATTCTCATCACGATACTTTTCACTTCACCTCTCTTAATCGGTACGCTGGTTTCGATAATAACAGTTGCTCTATCGTGACCAATCAATACCTCAGTTGCTATTTTTGGAGAATCGGATTTTTGATAAGCAAGGTCAACTGTCGCTCCTGCTATTCTATCCGCAACCTTATCGGGATGGTACAAATTTACTTTCTCGAACATATCTACTATGTTAATTATTAAACTTACACGAATATATACCTGAAACGTGGTTAAAAATGCTTGCTACGCACCTTTCTCCGCTGACGCTATCTCGCTACTGGGTATATGGGTAATCTCTATGCCTGCCCTCTTTAGCAAAATAATTCCATCGTCCAATCGGTATGGTCTTTCGTAAACCACCCTACTGATACCGCTCTGGATGATAAGTTTCGCACACTCTACGCAAGGCATATCCGTAACATATATGGTTGCCCCTTCGCAAGACTGGGTTGAGCGTGCGAGTTTCGTTATGGCGTTCGCTTCAGCATGTAGAACATATGGTTTGCTAATTATCTTGTACCCTTGCTCCGATACCGCTCTGAGGTAATCTATCTCATAACGCTCCTGCCACTCTCGTTCCCAATCCGTGCCGCTGAACGCTACCTGCTTAATCGCCAGTTCATTTCCAGCATCAGGGTCAACCACTTCACATACGTTCTCAAACCCACGTGGAGTGCCGTTGTAGCCATCGCTGATAATGTTACCTTCTTTCGATACTATCAAGCAACCGACCTTCAAACGTACAGCATAGGAATTTTCCGACCATATGCGAGCCATACGCAAATAACGGATGTCTTTAACTCTCTTTTTGTCCATCGGTATCTTCTACTTTGTCGAAAAACGCAGGAAAGTTCTTCACGCTAACATCCAACGCTCCTTCTACTACGCAAACATCACCGCTGACGGTGTAATCGTAAATTTTGCCGACCTCGTACTGACGGTGTGGTCCAGCATCTTTGCAAATTGCTTTCATATCTTATTCTCCCTTCTTTCCTTTACCATAATAAATTACCCGATTTAACCACGCAATAAATACGCATCTATACTCCATGTCAATTCCAATAGTAGGAATGAACAAAAAACATTTGTTTTAGTTTATGGATTTCAATTTTCATAACTTTATTCTCCCTTCATATAGTTTCTAAAATTCTCAATAACATTTGCTCTATCATACCCACCACTATTATCTTGAATATGCGGTGTAAAGAATTTTATAACCTTCTCGATAAAGACATCAGTGCGAGTGTACTCTATATCTTCTTCTTTTTCTCTTCCCTTATACCATTCTTGCAGATATTTCTCATG
>AUXO010231312.1_pt1 | contig 23583 bp, 32 predicted proteins | sample 768731 | NCBI WGS metagenome assembly AUXO01 (sample SAMN02715735, study PRJNA202380) | gut metagenome | biome: sheep rumen | host: Ovis aries | place: New Zealand: Palmerston North | reverse complement strand
ACCTATGGTTAAGTCGAACCACGTTTTTATTTTTTCGGGGTTGATTCGTTGTTCTGACTGTGGTAGGCGTATGACTGGTTCTCGGGGTTATCGTAAGCGAGTTGATGGTTCTCGAGTTTATTATGGTACTTATAAGTGTTGTAATCATTGGCTGGATTGTCGTTGTTCTAATGGTCACACCGTAAACGAGGATAAACTGGAGCGTTGGCTTCTGGATAACTTTCTCTCAAAATTAAACGAGCATGTTGTTTCTGTTGAGGCTATAAATGAAAAGGTCGAGGTTCGTTCTACTACTGCTAAGTTGAAACGCTTGAATGTGAAACTTGAACGCCTGAATGAGCTTTATCTTGACGGACGTATCTCCAGGGATAAATATGACGCTGATTACAATTCTACCCAGGCTTCTATCCTGGAACTTGATTCCGAGGATGTTGTTTCTTCAAAGCGTAATCTTAGCAAGTATAAAAAACTACTAAATGATGCCACAGCTCTTTCACTTTATGAAAATCTAACCCGTGAAAATAAGCGAGCTTTCTGGTATGAGTTTATCGACCACATAATCCAGGACGCTGATGATCCTTTGAATTCCTGGGTTATTTCCTTTCGCTGAGCCGTGTGCGAAACACGATGTCGCCATGTGGAGGTTTACTTTTTCGCAAACGGTAGCGTTCAGTTCCGTTCAGTACCGTTCAGTACCGTTCGGTTGTCCTCACACTCCTTATTTTTTCTGGTGTCTTTCTTCGCAACTTTTATTTAAAATATTGCTATTATTATTTGCTAATTTCTCATCTTAGAGTTAACATTAACTTGTAAATGAAAGAGGTATATTTATGTTAAAGTATGGTATGTTGCTTAGACCTGTTGGTCTTGGTTGTCAGCCTAATGATTTTATTAAATTTGAGGACGCTGACAAATGGAGGGATGGTTACTGGTCATTCGTTTATTACGACCGTGAGCTTTCTTCTGAGGAATTAAAAAAATACGAAATGGAATTCATTGAGGAGGTTATTTAAATGAAAAAAAGAACTTGTTGTATTTGTGGTCATGAAATCACAGGCTATGGTAATAATCCGATGCCTGTGGTTACCACTCCTGGTGCTGTTTGCTGTGATACTTGTAATGCTACGAACGTTATTCCCGTTCGCATGGATGTTGTAGGAAAGTTAGACTTATTATTTGATATTAAGCAATTAATCAATCGTGCATCAAGTCTTGATTATGGTGCTGGTTATTATGTTAAAGTTGTTAATTTAGACACGGATTATGAGGGTAGTGCTTATTTTACTGATGATGATAAAATTAAAGTAATTGAACATTCAGATAATGGTTTGAAAGAAACCATTATCACTTCTGGCGAATTTGTTATGAAGTATCATTTCGAGTGTGTTCCTAAATGGTTATAATTGGAGGTGTATAAAATGTTAAATCAAGTTAAATTAGAGGGTATTGTTACTAATGTCTTTGATTCTGAGAATGGCGACCATGAAATTACTTTAATTTGTAAGGATGATAAAATTGGCGATATTACTTTCGTGGTTCGTGTTGAAAAAGGCACAGCTAAGTCTTCACTATTTAGTCATCTTGATGGAATGCTTATCTTTGTCTTCGGTCATCTTGAATATTTAGTTAATAGTGAACTTGTTATCATTGCTGATAAGTTATTAGTTGAGTAGTCTTCTGGGCTACTCTTTTTTTGTCGTCCAGTTTTCCTGCAAAGCGTCCACTCTTAACCGTTCGGGTGTGATATTTACTATCACATCAATTTCTAGGTTTCTATGGTATAATGGTGTCGAGGTGTTTTGTATGGTATCTCGTGAAGCATTTGATAAAGTCATCGATTTGGCTTTGGTTTCTTTTCCTGATATGGATAGGCTTTTTCTGGAACACTTGAACCTGGAGGAGCAAATGCTCAGGGATTTAATTGAAATCAAAGAAAATGAAGAACCGTTCTTTCACTTTACTAGAGCTCATAAAAAGTGGGAGGCTGAACTTTCAGGATTAAATTCTGAGCTTCTGGACTTATATAAACGAGTTGAGGATTTAATCGATGAAATATCAAAGCAATAAAAAAAGGCTAGGGTTTTATCCCTAGCTTTTCTTATGGAATGATTATCTTTTGTCCTGCGTGGATTACGTTCGGATTCTTTATTCCGTTCGCTCTTGCTATTTCAGGGTAGCGATTTCCGTTACCGTAGTATTTCTTAGCAATTCCGTATAAAGTATCCCCTTTGGCGATGGTGTAGTATCTCTTTGCTGGTTCTTGCTTTTTAACCCCTAGCATTTCATTGACTCTTGCTTGAATTGTAGCGTAGTCGTATCCTGCTTCAGCTATTCTTCTTTTTCTTTCATCTCCATTACCCCATTGACCGTTTATAACCTCTTTGGCTATTTCATCAGTTGTCTTCTTTACTGGTTCTGGTTGAGTTGCTGGTGTAGGATCCATTGAATTTTGTTTTGGGTAACCATTTAATCCGTACTTTTTCATTATGGCTGGATAGTCTTCGTAGGCGATGTTTGTGTCTACTCGCATTCCTGCTTGGCTTCCTTTATCGCTGTTTTGCCATAAACCGAACGAGCCGTATTTAAATGCTGGCTTATTGCTTGACCAGTTGGCTAGCCATTTATCGTATTGCTTTAGGTTTGCTGTATCTATGTAGGTATTGAACCAGTAAGTGCTGGCGTAAATTCCTACGTAGTATCCTTTGGCTTCTAAGAATTCGCAGAACCCTTTTATTGCTTCATTCATTTGTGACTTGCCTACTCGTTGCCATCTATTTTCTTCGACATCGATATAAATTGGATATTCGAATTGTTTTCCCTTTAGGCAGTTATTGAACATGTATTCAGCTTCTGCTCTTCCTTTCTCGTATGTGTTAGCACAGCTATACCAATAAGCACCTACTGGGATTCTTCTGGCTTTTGCTTGGTTATAAAAATTTTCGAACTGGCTATCTTTGTTTTTGTTAGTTCCTGTTCCACCATAACCTGTGAAGCCTGCTCTTAGTATTAAGAATTCTACTCCGTTGAATTTATCGAAGTTTATTCCCTTTTGGTATGCTGATATGTCTAGTCCTTTTCTTTCCATTATCTTTCTTCCTTTCTTATTGCCTGTTTTTAGGCGATTACAGGGGTTTTTCTTGTTCCCTGGTATAATTTGTCGACTTTAGGAGGTTTTCTCTCCTGAATTTGGTTATTTCTTGAATTTTTCAATTATTTTTTGAATTTCTCAAGGTTATGTACTATGTCGTATGTTCCACCAGCGATTAGTCCACTTAGGGCTATTGCATCACTGAAGTCTTTAGTTATGATCCATTCTATAACAGCTACGATTATTCCTATTGCTAGATTTTGTACTGGGATTAGGTTGTCGTTTATGAATTTGCTTCTTTTTGAAACCTTACCAAGTATCAAAGCTACGATTACTGTTATTAAACTTACCATGTATTCTAGTTCCATGCTTTCTCACTCCTTTCTTATTTGTTTCTGGTTCTTCTTTGTTCTAGACGATCTATTCTTATTTCGTGGTCGTTTAGTCTTTCTTCGTGCTTCATTGCTTTTTCTGTGCTTTCTTTCAATGTTGAGTTGATACTATCTATCGCATCGTTTAGTTTTGTAATGCTAGTGTTTAGTTTTAGTATCGGTGTCATGATTCCGATTAATGTTGCAATAAAGCCAGCTACTAATATTATTATTTGGTCGTTCATGGTTGTTCCCCTTTCTGGTTATGTAGTTCTATTATTCATTTGTAATATAAACAAGATGAGCGTTTACCCAGTTGCCTGCTTTATGACTTTGTATTTGCAATTCTCCACTTGGTTTTGCACATAGCCATTCGGTAGTTGATCCTAGTACATTAATGTAGGCTAGGTATACTGATTTTGGTATGTTCGTAGCAATTATTCCACTGACTTCCTGAATGTATCCATCGATGTCAATTGATACTAAGTTACCGTATCTGTAAACTTTTATGCATGAATAATTCGATGTGATATTTACTCTTTCTACTGTTAGCTTATCTTGTTTATTGGTATTAATTTCATTTAGTATTGTACTGAGTAATTTTTTCTCATGCGTGATTCCTGTGCTATCTATGAAATCATTGTTTTTTAGTTTTATTGATCTAGCCATATTCCTGGCTTCTGCTTAGGCTGTTCTGCACCAAATATAAACCGTAAAGTATGGTTGCAGGCTACTGCCATCAGCTGTACCCCATTGTTGCCCACCACTTGTAGCTCCAGTTGTTCCTGATATTCTAAATAACCAGTTTCCTGCATCTTGTGGTGGTGTTATTCCACTGCTTCTTTTATGTAATCTTGATGTGTCTAATACACCCATTCCATTGTTGTAGTCGAATGTAGGTAACCAGTGATAGTGCGTTTTGCTTCCAGCTGTTTTCTTCACGGTATTGAAATCCGTATCGTTTTCATCCACTCCGACCAGCGTTCTTCCTTTGGCGATTCTTTCCCATGTTCCACCGAACCATTGGCTTGGGTTGGTGTCTACCACGGATAAGAAAATACTACCGATTGGGTAGTATGGATGTGGGTATACTGGTTCATTGGTGCTGGTTTTTAATTGTATTGATTTACTCATTTCTTTCTATTTAGGCTATTCGTTTCCAAATGTAAACAGCTAAATATGGAGGTAGATTGTTATGAGCTTGATTGCCACCTCTATATCCAATTGAAAATGGCGAATAACTTTCGCCGTACATGGTTGCTCCACTATTCGTGGCATGTACTCCACTCGTGTTGTTGTATGGGATTCCGTATGGAACATTCTTAATTATGTCATGGTTATGACTTGGCATTTCTGCTTCGGTTAGTTGGTGGTTATATTCTCCACCTTTATCTCCAACATTGAATGTTTTTTCTTCATTTTTGGAGTCTTTTGCTTTTCCTACTCCTATTAAAAATCTGCCCTCTATTTGTTCCCATGTTCCACCGAATATGTCGCCTGGGTTTACGTTTGTAACGTTCATGTATATGCTTCCTATTGGGAAATATGGACAGGGGTATAAACTATCCCCTGATGAATTCTTCATTCGTATTGCCTTATTACCCATTAAAAGCACCACCTAAATTAAAACCTCCAATCTCTCGGAGGATGAAGAAAGGAGCACGCCTAATGCTAAGCGTTGCCCCCTCTCGTTTGTAATTTTTGGCGTGAGCCATGTACGTACGTACGCACGTATGTATGTATGTATGTATGTATGTATGTATGTAAAATTTTCGCATCCTTACGGATGGCTGTCAAGTGTTTTCTCATAATTTCCTCACTTTCTTACCATTGATCTACTACATCGTATTCGAGTACCTCTTGGTCGTTCAGTTCGAGTGTACCATTGCCTACTGGGAAGCAGTTTATTCCTACTGATAATTTATCTTTATCAATGAAAAGAATAGGCTTCCCTTTGGCTACTATCATGTTGTAGGTTGTTGTACCGAATTTATCTTTGATTTCTACTTGAACGTTCCAGGCGTAGTTCTTATTCAGATTCAATGTGTATGTAGTGTTGTCCTGCATACTTACGTATGCTGAATACGTGCTATCACTCGTTTTCTTGTATCTGTATTTGATGCTTTGAATTGCATTTTTATTTCCTACGCTTGATATGGTTGTTCTTGTTTTTAGGTTCGTTGAGTCTTCGTAGTTATTTATTCTTCCTATTTCTATTGTCGCTGTTGGGTTTACCCAGTCAAGAATTGTTATTGTTTTCTCGATTGTTTTTGTGTATCCCCTGGAGTCGGTTACGGTTACCTGTGCTTTAGCGTTTTCTGATAGGTTTATGATTCCGTATGATTTAGTAAATGGTACGGTATTTGTATCTACGATTCCATTGAACTTTAATTCGTAGCTTACGATTGACGCTCCCTTTTTTGGTGTCGCTCCTGTAAATGTAACAGCAAGCGTTGAGTTGTTTCTTACGATCTTACTCGCATCGCCTGTAATTGCTACTGTTGTTTCGTTTGTATCCTGGTAGGATAAATTTGACGCTTCAAAGGTTGGCTCAGCATTTATTATGCTCATTGTTTTATCTTGCCATGACCAGAAGTTTTCAGTCGTTCCACCTATGCATGTTCCTATTACCTCTCGTACTGTCATTGTTTTGGCTGTGGTGCATGCGTTTCTTAGAATTTCTCTTTCTGCTGATGTTAGTTCGAATGTGTACGATCCTGTATTTGGGATGTTATCTCTTTGGATTGATTGTCCTGCGAATTCTAATCTTGCATTAATTCTAAAACCACCAGGGTTATTGTATTTAATTACTGGGTTGCCCTCATCATTGAAATCGCTACCACTTGTAACCTCAGCCTTTCTTGGGATGTTTGTTAATCCTAATGTTCCACTTGCACTCGCATTTCCTGGTGTATAGTTTACTGTATTAGTATCTTTAACATTGAAACTAAAACCTATTGATTTTGTTCCATCGTTATTGTGGGTTATTGTTTTCGTTCCTGATGCTATTGTTACGGTGCTACTACCATCGTATTTAGGAATTGTTCCACTTGCTACTTGCCCATCAACGTCTACGGTGTATGATACTCCACTCCTGTTCCAATCCCAGCGAGTTTGTATTGGGGATAGAACAAGCGACCAGCTAACAGTTGAGGTATTGGCACTGGTGTCCGTTCCTGTTTCTGTTACGTTTAATGTGAACTTATGATGTCCTCTGGATCCATTTCCACTTATGCTTGCCATTAGTATTTCCCCTTTCTACGATACGGATACGAACCCGATTCCGTTGTAGTCGTTGCTTTCAAACGGTATTATTCGTATCTTATTCGCTATTGTGATTTCTTCTTCTACTACTGCTTTCTTTTGATGGAATTCATCGCCATCAGCCCAGTAGATTTTATTGTCGTTTTGGTCATATCCTGCGAAGCCATCATCTGGGTTTAGTTTTATGTATGTTCCGTTTTCGCAGTAAATTGTAAGCCCCTCTTTATCAGCTAGACAAATTAATTTATTCGCTTCGTTGTAGATTTCCATCGTTCCTGCTTCGTTTAGGTTTGTTCCTAGCTTCAATGTTCCACCCTTTATCATGTCAGCTACTAAATTAATCACGTTGATGTTTTGCATGTCCATCGTGCCATCAATAGTCCAGGCTGAATTGAATACCCCATTTATTCCGTTTTGGCTGAATGAAATACCACCGTTATTTATCATGATTACGTTTGTGGCTTCTTCTTTTGGTAGTGTGTCTACGACTAGGATTTTATCGCCATCGTAGATAACGTATGAATTACCCATCGCTTCCATGATCTTACTTTCGGCTTGTTTTAACTCTCGAGTCAGTTTGGCTTCGGTGTTTTGGTTTTGTATCTTTGATTCGCCTCTTACCTCAGATGTTATTCTAGTTACTAGATTTTCTAGTTTTTTCTTGAAATTACCGAACTCGATTTTTGTGTATTTTTCTTGGATGCAGTCGTATTCGATTGCTATTACTTTTGTAGTAATGTCTACGTTGCACTTTGGGTGGTGGACGTAGATGGTATCTCCTATGTCGCTTACCCTGTCTATGTAGGTGCTTACCGAGTAGTTTACCTTTGGTTCGCCGTTTTCTTGTAAGAAGTTTTGAGCTTGGCTTCTTAGGTTAACTATTAAGGCTTGTTGGTACGCTTCTTCGTTTAGTTCTCCTGTTGTTTGGTCTTTGTAATCATCTTGATTGACCTCGCTTTGGTCGAATTCTACGATTCTTGAATATGGGATGTCGTATCTATCCCTGTTTGCTTCTAGGAACACCTCAGGAACTAATAAGCCATCTTTTCCAACTGGTAGGATTTTTGTTGTTACCATGCTCCAGTCTTCATTGGTTTTCATGTCAGTTATGTCTTTTCCATAGGCTAGGACTACTCCACGGTCTTCGCCGATGGTTTGTCTTATTCCTATGTTCCAGTTATCTCGTACTAAATGTCCACCCCATCTTTCTAGTACGGTGTTTATCGCTTCTTCCAGGTTTTTTCTTACGCACCTGTATGAATTGGTATTCGTAATGTCTGAGATAAAAGTAAAAGGTGGGGCAGTTTCGCACCCACCTTCTAGGTGGTCTAGAGCATCGTTGCAGTTTTTATCTACTACGTATGAGTCAGCTATTAAATAATTCGCTGAGTCAAAGAATAAATGATTTGCTCTTACTTTTATCTTGTTATTTTCAACGGTTGGGTTTGTTAACCTGAAGCATTGATAACCCCAGGGAGTGTTAGCTCTTACTATCGCTCCTGATGTGTAGTAATAAATCATTTCTACGGTGTCTTCAATGTCTAGGTAGTATTCTCCGTTGTCTTCTTTTCTTATCTTGGCTTCTAGTGGCTTTAGTATCTTTATGCCGTTGTCTATGAAGTCTTTTTCGTTTGATGGATAAATTGAAATCATTTTATTTCCACCTCGTTTCTATAGCCATCTGCTTCTTGGCTCTATTTTTATTCTTGAAAGGTCGCCAGTCCATGTTATTGTGTTTTCTCCAGGATCCAATTTTAGAAACTGTCCAGTCATTTGTCTATTCTTTAATTCTGCACCTGCGTAGGCTTCTTCTTCTGTTGAGTCTATAACAATGAATTCATCATCGCTCATGTTAATTTTAAAGACATCGCTTCCGTTTTTCTTTATTGTTATTTCGCCTGTGCCATAAACTGTTACCTTTGGTTTAGCTATTTCCAATCCTGAATTAACTACTGTTATTTCTTCTTGGTTTGTTATGGTTTCATCTATTTCAGCTTCGTTTAACTTGTACTTGAATGGTTGAACGTGAAATTCAACGCTCGCAGTTCTGTAACGGATTAGTCTTTGGTAGTCGACTTTGTTTATGATCCTCGCTATGTAGTATTTATCAGGTTCATTTGAGAATGTGATTCTTCCTGAACCTGTAAAGTATTTAATAACGGCATCAATGTCGAATGCTCCGTGTAATCCTATCTTTATCTTTTTGTTGTAGCTCTCGTATCCTAATTCATCGACTATGTCGCCATCTCTTCCCTCGATTTTAGTTGTTCTTACTCTCATCTCAGGTTTTGTTATTGATGGTAGTTCGCTGATTAGTAATCCTGGTATTGTTTCTGAGCTTACGCCTTTCCATGTGATTGTATTCATTAGTTGTATACCACGCTTTCTATTTTATTTGTTACGAACGTTCCCATTTCTTTTCCATCCATTACGACTTTAGTATCCTTTAGGGCTTCTTTAAATGCATCGACTAAGTTTTCGTAGCCGATTCCACCTATTCCTGTTCCTGGGTTATTTATTGTTGTTGTAAGGTTGCTGTCAAATTCAGTTGGTATTGAGTTTGCCATGTCTTTTGCAACATCTCCCATAGTGTCAGTAAACCCCTCTCCAAGACCTAAAGCCAAGTTGGTTCCCAGCTCATCACGGAATAAACGGCTAGGTGAGTGTATGCCAAAAAATGCCTTAAATTTATTTAGTACGGCATCTTTGAAACCTTTAATTTTATCAAATAACCAGTTTGTCATGTTTCCAATTCCATCCCACAGTCCACGGATTAGATTTTTTCCGACCTCAGCCATCTTGCTTACGCCATTTGCAAATCCAGAAACTATTGAACCGATGATTTGTGGTATCTTCGCTACCAATTGTGGAATTGCTTTCACTAGTCCTATTGCTAATTCAACGGTTAGCTTTATTCCCATTTCTACCAGTAGTGGTAGGTTGTCTGTTAGGGATGTTATTAACTTATCGATTAGAATTGGTATCTTTTCTATTAGTCTTGGTAATGCATCGATTAGTCCTTTGGCGATTCCTGTTAATAATTGAATTCCTGCATCTACTAATAAATCGATGTTATCGATTAAAGTGTCAACTATCAATAGTACGGTATCTACCATTTGTGGGATTAATGTTGGCATTGCTTCGGCTAGTCCTTTTACTAATTCTACGATTGCTTGAATTCCTGCATTTAGTATTGCTGGTAGGTTTTGAACTATTCCGTTTGCTAATGTTCCGACTAGTTGAATTGCTACTTGGATTAGCTCTGGTAGTCTACCTACTATCGCTTGAATAAATGTATTTATAAGTGGTGTTATTGCTTGGATTATTGCTGGTAGTCCATCAAGTAGTCCACCTGCGAATGATGTTATTAAATTTACGCCTATTTCAATAAATTCTGGTAAGTGTTCTGTTAGTTGATTTACGATTGTTGGTATCGCTTCTACTAATGCATTACCTACGGCTTCTATTGATGGTAGTATGTTACCAAATACTCCCAGGTTTTCTTCTGTGCCATCGCCGAATACGGATTCAACGAGTGCATTTATGCTGGCTTCCATGTCGCCGTTAGGATCTGCTAGCGTTGTAAGTAAATTTTGCCATGATGCTTTCATCATGTTTACGGATCCACTTATTGTTGTTCCTGCCTCTTTAGCTGTTGTTCCTGTAACTCCTAGTTTTTGTTGGATTACGTGAATTGCTGAATAAACATCGCTTAGGTTACTGATGTCGTATTTTATTCCTGTTATCTTTTGGGCATCAGCTAGTAATCGTTGCATTTCAGTTTTTGTTCCACCATAGCCAAGTTTAAGGTTATCTAGCATTGTGTAGTTTTGTTTTGAAAAGCCTTGAAATGCTGATTGAACTGCTCCAAAATCTGAGCCGAACTTATTGACATTATCCGACATGTCCATGAATGTTTGATTAGCTATCTCGGTTGCTTTCTTGGTATCTCCACCTACTGATGCAATTAATGAAGCACTGAAGTTTGTTACTCCCTGCATGTAGTCATTTGCTGATACGCCTGCTGTTTTGTAGGCATTTTGAGCATATTGCATTACTTGGTCTTTGCTGTCTTTGAAAAGTGTTTCAACTCCACCGACTAATTGTTGGTAATCAGCATATGATCCTATTGCTTCTTTTCCTACGTTTACGATTCCTGTTGCTAATCCTTTAAATGCTGAACCTAGAGCCTTTACTCCACCGATTACGGCTTCACTTATTAGGTTTGCCTTTATGATGTCGCCTAGCTTTAGTCCTGATGTTCCAGCATCGTCCATGTTTTTAGCCATGTCTTTTAGTTCTTTTGTGTTTTTATTGGTTGCATCATCCATTTTTAATAATTGGGCTTCTGCGTTGTTTAGTTGCGTTTTAAAGACCTTTACTTGTTCGTTGTCTTCGCCGTACTTTTTAGTCATCTCAGCTACGGTGTCTTTCAATGTAGCAATTTTCTTCTTTTGCTCATCTACGGTATTGTTCATGCTGTTATATGATGCTCTAGCATCTTTCACGCTTTTATCTCCGTTGCTGAATGCTTGACTGGTTACTTTTAGCTCGCTTGTAACAAGTTTTAGGTTTGTGTTTATTTCTTTTAATGCTGACCTGAACTCGCTTTCTCCCTCTAGTTTGATTTTTGCACCAAATCCTGCCATATTCTCACTCCTTTCTAATCTCTTATAAATTCGCCATCATGATCTGCTTCTTCTTCTAGCTCGTAGTATGTCTTCTTGCTTAGAGTGAAGTCGTAGTTATTCTTGTAATGGCTGTAAAGTGATAATAGTTTCCTTAGTGTCATTCTGCCTACCTCATGTTCTGTGAAACCTAGCAGGCAGTGTCCTATAAATAAAAGCCACGAGAAATCTATTTCATCATCGTATTCCTCGTGGACTACATGTTTTTTGATTCGGTTTCACTCTTAGTGGATTCTACTGTTATTTCTTTTATCATTTCTTGGACTTTCTTTAGTCCTGTTTCACTTAGAATTCTACCAATTTGCTTTGAATTTAGAGGTGGGTTATTTGTTCCGTTTTGTTCGTTTTCCATGTCAACTCCCTCATTAATCATTGCCGAAAGTCCAGCCTTTATGCTTTTGATGTCTGGTTCTTTATCTTCGTTTTCTACTGCATTTCCCCATTTGCTTAGTGTTCCGTAGGCTTCTTGGATTTCTTCCATAACGTTTAAGTTAAATACTAAAGGGTATTTTTTTGATTCAGTTTCTAAATAATAAATCTTGTTTTTCATGATCTTGTTTCCTTTCTTGAATAAAAAAACGGGGCAGGGATTATCTCCCCACCCCTTTTGTTTTTCTTTTTAGTCAGTTGCTATACGCCTGCTGGTGGAGTTAATAATCCATCTAGGTATGTTTCAGCTTCTGCTAATGTGTCGAATGTTTGATGTTTTTCCCATGTGTCTACTGCTACTCCATTAATAGCTTCACTTAATGGATAAACTGTAGCTTCTACTGATGTAGTACTAAATTCAACGCTAGCACCTCTAGTTTTGTTATCTGATGTTACTTTTGTGAATTTAATTCTTGGGAAGAATTCGACTTTGTATTTTCTTGCTCCATTTACTACTTTTGGGATGATGTGTCCGTATCCGTATTCAGGAGCAGTGTCGTTGATGTTTTGAGTTACTTCGCCATCATTGGCTTTTGTGTTACCGAAGATTTCGCTTAGTAATGTATCATCATCATCAACGATTGTTAGTGTAAGTGTTCCCTTTATGAAAGTGTTATCGCTTTCAGCTAATGAGTCATTGCCGTATAATTCAGCATTGTTGTATTCTGGTGCGAATTTTTCATCAACTACTTTTTCAAAAAGTTTTAGTCCACTTGCTTTGTATTTTTTTGTTGTAGCATCGATTTCATTTATCTTTGCTTTTTTAAATCCTGTTCTTGCCATTCTTCTTCCATCCTTTCTTTCTCGAATGTCATAGTTAAATGAAAGAACCCAGTATCTCTTTCATGTTGTTCTGGGCTATCATCTACCCATATGAAATCGTGTTCTTTCATCATCTTCTTGAGCTTTCTGACTATGTCTAGGTAGTTCTTCTTGCTATAAACGTCTATGTCAACTTGATAAACCGTGAAAAGTACCAGGTCATTTGCGAATAACGAGGGTTTAACTGTTAGAATTTGCCATGTGATGTACTCAGTGCTGTCGCCTGTGTATTCCATATGTGCTACTGGAATTCTGACCTCTTGGTGGTTTCTAGTAACCGTGATAGAGCTACCAAGTATTGATTTTATTTCTTCTTGCATATTATTTCTCCTTTATATATTTTGCTTGTACTGATGCCATCGCTGATTCAATTTGAGATTTATTAACTGCTGGTCTTAAAAAAGGCTTTTTAGCTTCGCCTCTTGAAGTACCATACTCTCTCGCCATTGCTATTAGTGGGATTGGTTTCCCTTTGGGGTACTGTTTACTAATTTGCGAAGTATCATATCCATCAAATCCTACCCAAGAACCTGAGCCATCATTTTTTCTTAACTTTTTAGGAGTAGATTTTACTAATCCTTTTCGTAACGATCTGGTTGATTTAAATGCTTTATTCATGTTCCTGGTTAAATTGTTATAAACGACCTCAGTTCCTGCTTCTACCATCTCATCAAACATGGAGTCTAGATTTGTGTCTAGCTCTTTTAGTTCATCCATTAAGTCGGTAGGGAGTTCTGCTTTGAATTGTGCCATTACTTAACCACCACTTTGGCTTGAATTTCTAGTTCTATGTTTTCCTCGTTGATGTTGTTTAGGTATTCTATCGAGTATTTCTTACCGTTGTACTCGATTACCATATCCCTGGTTATCTCTTCTTTTGGGTATCTAATTGTAAAGTTCGTATATGCTTTTTCGAAGTCACTATCATTTGCGATTAATGTGTAGCCTTTGGTTGTTTTAACCGAAGCATAGCAACTTAGGACAGTGCTTTCTGTTTCTTCAGGAAATCCTGCACTGTCTTCAGTTCTTGTTATGCTTTTTATGGCTATCTTTTTGTTGTACTTACCTGGGTTTATCATAGTAAGTTCCTAGCGTGCATGTTTAGTATCGATTCAGCTGTCTTGTTTACCACGATGGTTTTCGCATCTGGGTATAGGCTTCTGTTATCGTACATGTCTTGACAAAGGATAAGGGCTACTATAACTAGGTTTGGGTATGAGTCTAGAGTTTTCTCTTCTTCATCCTCACTTGTTATTGGTAGTCCTGTGTAATCGCTTATGTAATGCTTCGCAACATTTAGATAAGTCTTTAGCTCGTTTTCTGTGGCTGTGTCATCAGTTATATCTAGCCTGATGTAGTCAGCTATTGATTGAGCTGTTAACTCACTTATTTTTTCAATCATCATTTTTTCTCCTTTCGGATTTTAGCCTAGCAACGATGAATGAGTCTTTCTTATACTGATGCTGGAGTTTTTGCAACTACTATCTTTTGAGTGTTTTCTACTTTTGCATCTAATTCTGCGTAGCCTACTACTCCTAGAGCATGTTGAGTTGCGTATTTTTCAGTTAGTACAGTAATTTCAACGTTTTCAGTTTCTTTAACTGCAACACCTGAGAAGTCGCCATAGAAAATAACGGCTTTTCCGTTTGTTCCTAAAGCTACAGCGTTTTCAGAGCATCTTACTGGATGTCCTAGTAATTCATAATCCCAGTCTTTACCGAATACTTGATTTAATAAGTATTCTCCCTCTAGGTTCTTTAATTTACGAATTGCTTTTCTTGTAGCTCTATTCATGATCCAATATGCACCTGCTTGGTATTTGTCAGGGATTGATTCTTGAATGTCGATTAATTCATCAGCAGTTACAGCGTCTTTGCTTGCTAATGTAACAGTCATTTTAGTTGAGTCGTATGATCCTACGATTCCTGAGATTTTATTTGCTGTTCCGTTGATGATTTCTTTTTCATAGAATGAAGCGAATTTTTCAGCCATTCTATCTACTACGTGATTTACGATATCAACGTCTGAGTTATTTACTAATGATTTTGAAATCTTAGTTAATGCTCCAATTAAGAAACCGTTTAATTCAACAGTAGCGAATTTATTTGAATGATTAGTTAATTCATCAAATTCAGTAGCGTATGCAACTGTTACATCATCAGTGCTGTCATCAACTTTAGGAATAATTAATTGTCCTTTGCTATTGTATTTAGTTGCTGATGCGTATAAAGGCGAGATTTCTACTACCTTATCAATGATTTTCTTAGCGATTGATTTTGGGATAACTGCTCCGTTATCTCCTTTTGTGAAGTCAGCATTTGTATTTTGGTAGTTTCTTACTAAATTAGCAAATGCTTTGATGTCTTTTTGTTCTTGAGTTAAGTTTTCTACTTTAATTTCTGTGTTTTCCATTTTATTTACCCTTTCTTCCATTTTAATTGTGTTTTCGATGTCATCAATTTCTTTCATGATGTTATCGAAGTTTGTTTTTTCTTCGTTTGTTACTGCTCTGGCTTCAGCTTTTGCAGTATTAACGATGTTTTCAGCTTGCTCTTTTAAGTCATTTTTTCTTTCGATTAATTCTTTCACTTTTATTCTCCTTTCAAGCTATTCAATTTATTCTCAAAGTACGAATAGTCGATTCTTTGAGTGTTTTCAACATCTTCATGTTGCTTAGGCTCTTCCTTTTCTTCCTCTTCTTCCTCTTCTGGGCTAATTTCAGGCGATTTTGGGGCTTTTTCTTCCTTTTCAGGTGTATTTCCCTCTTTTTCTTCTTTTTCGCTCTCATTTGGCTCATTTTTGGTCGATTTTGGTTCTTCCTCTTCTTTCGTAGGTTCATTTGGGGATGTTTCAGGTGGTTCAGGTTCAGTTTTTTCTTCTCCTGGTGCTGATTCTCCCTCTTCTGGAATGATTTTCTCTAGTTCCTTTTCTTCTGCCTCTGCTTCTTCTTTTAATTCTTTAGGTACGTTCTTGTATCTCTTTAAAAGTTCCAAGTCGGCACAGGCAGTGCATTCTTTATTTGTTCCTAATAATTCAACGTCAAAGTATTTAGCTGTTTCTTCTGCTGATAGCCATGATTCAACGTCAATTAAATTCTTGATGGTTGCTTCATCTACTTTGGCTTTCTTCATGTATAAAGGCATCATTACGTTTTCCTCTATTGAGTCTAATGTTTCGATTTCCTTTCTCATGTCATCAGCGTTACCGAATGCTATACTCATTGGTTTATGAACCATTAGCATTGAATTCTTATAAAGTCTGATTTCATCACTGACCATTATTAGAAATGAAGTGGCTGAGGCACATAAACCATCAATGTATGATGTTATGTGGATTCCTTTGGTTTCTTTTGCTCTTTGTAGCATGCTTGCCATTGTTGAGCTAGCGAATACGGATCCACCTGGGCTATTTACGTACATGTTTAGCGTACTGTCATTTGGTAGTTGGTTTAATGCTTTTTTAAAGTCATTTAAATCTACATCACTTTCAGTCGCTGACCAGTCTTCTTCTTTGTTATCTGTTAATGCTCCATAGATGTATAAGCCGTAGCTTGTATCAGCTTCGTTCTTGAACTCATAAAATTTTTTCATTGGTTTCTTCACTTGTTTCACCTCCCTCTCCGATGGTTTTGCTGGAGTCAGTGTTTGGTGTGTAGTATTCTTTCTTATCTATGTCGTAGATAACACTACCCAGACTCATTGCTATTATGTCTAAGCCATCGATTCTATCGTATTTCTCTAAGTCACGGATTTCGTTTGGTGTAATCCATCCAGTTTCTTTGGCTATTTTGTAAGCCTCGAACCTTTCTTTGATTGTTCCCTTTAGAATGTCTGTGACATCGAATGCGAAGAAATAATCGGCTTTTTCTTTTTCTAGTAACAAGTCTTTATTTAATGCACACTGAATTTCAGCGATTATCGGTTGTATTGCTTCTTTGAAGTATTCATTCCAATTGTCGGAGTCATGGAAGATGCTTCTGATGTCTTCTTTTAGCTTCTTGTTTGTTTCGTTTAGTTGCATTTCAACTGACGAGTTAGATGCTTCTTGGAATTCTAAGCCATCGTTTAGGACTATGCATTTGTTTTCATTGTCGTTTGCGTATAACTTGTTCCAGGCTTCTTTCAATGCTTTTAGTGCTTCATCAGTTAGCTTCTTTTGTGACTTTAGAAATCCTCGCTTATTTCCACCACTCTTTAGTAATGTGTTTTGGTACTTGATTTCTTGGAATGCTGTTTCAAGTGCTTTTGATACTTGTGTGATGACACTTGTTCCTGATGCACCATCTTTGGTGTTTCTAAGAACTTTTAAAAATTCATAGCTGTCGTAGTCCTTTGCATTGACATTGAAATGAAATGATTTCTTTATTGGATCTGTGTTCTTTAGGATTGTTATGTTTTTCGCTTCGGTGTAGTGTAATGAAACGACTTTATTTCCTCTTTTGTTTATGAATGCGTATCCACCTTTGTCTAGCAGGTAGTCTTCTACTATTGCTTTCTTGAATTCCACGCCGTTTAGTGTATCTTTCGTGTCATCATTTAGTAACTTTACTCTGGTATCATCTTTTACCTCTTCTACTGAGTCTTTCTTTTTTCTATAAAGTTTTATCGGTAGCATTGCTATGGTATTGCAGATTTTATCTACTGCTGTAGCTACTGCTGGAATTGACATCGCCATGTCACGGTCTATCTCTTCGCCTTTTAGTAATGCTTCTAGAGTAATGTCCGAGTTTGCTGTTACCTCATTTTTTATTTCTGGTTTTTTCCTGAACCTATCAAATAATCCCATCCTGTTTTCACTCCCCTTTCTAGATTACTTGTACTGTGAAGTCATCTCCCGAGAAAATGACATCTTGTTGCAATAAATAAATCGCATTAATTAATGCGACCACCATGTCTACTTTTCCGTTTGATTTCTTCTTGTTGACATACCTGTTCATGTTCGTGTCGAATGTGCATCTGGAATTCTCGAAGTTGATTTCTAGTAGCTCATTCTCTTCGTACTTGAATTCTCCGTTTACTATTTTTTCGTATAGGAGTTTTGTGGGGCTGTGTAGTGTATCACTGTGTTGGCGTACCTCTACCGTGTTGTATGTCTTATCCCACTTTTGTGCTGACGATAGTGCGTTGTACCTGTCGTAGCCTATCGCCATGATTTTTACTCCGTACTTTTCTTCAATGTTGAATACGAAGTCTTCTATAACAGAATAATCTACCGTTTTATAACCACAGGCGATGCATTTCATCGCTTTTATAAAATCGTAGTAGTTTATTCGTTCGAAGCTATTTTTTTCTTCTATTCTTCCCTCGGGTATAAATGCTATTGCATCTGCGAGTATGTTTTCATCATCATCTACTGAAGCTATCGCTACGGCACAGTTATCATTAGTCATTGATAAGTCCACGCCTATGTAGACTTGTCTTCCTGTCCAGTCGATTTTATGAACTTTGCAACGCATGACGTCATTAATGTCTACGAAGCTCTCAGTTCCTAATCCCTGGTATATGATGTTGCAGTGTTTTGTTAGGAAGTTTTCTCTCGCACTTTCTATTGCTATCGCTCTGGCTCTTTTCTTTATTAGGTCATCCCATATTTCTGGAATTTCTAAAGCCACAGGATTTGATTGCTTTAGGATCAAGTCATCGTTTGTCCAGTTTTTTATGTCATCTGGTTCGTATAATAATGCGAAGATGTTTTCATCGTTCTCCACGCCATCTAGCACTCGTTTTGCGTACGCTACCTCATCCTCGAATGGGTTTTTGCTCGTAGGGTATTTCGTTGAAATGATGCACCCTAGTTTATTCAGTATGTTTATTTGTCCTGAACGCATGGCTTCTATTGGGTATGAGTTCGGTAATGCTCCGACCTCATCAGCTAAGAAGACATTGGGTAGTTTTCCATCCATCCTGCTGGATGAGTAGTTTAGTGGTATGTATTTATTCTCTTTTAATTTAAAGCTGATATAATCTCTCAAAATCTTAAATCGTGGCTCATTGTTATGTAAATAAATTAACGGGCTACTTTTTAGTGTTTCTTCTATCGCTGTTTTAACCTCACGGGATAAGGATCCATCAGGAGCGACTGAGTAAAACTTTGAAAATCTCGGCTCTAATAAAAAAAGCAAAATAAACAACGTTGCGATTGTGTATGTCTTGAAATTCTTACGAGCGATTTCTAGGATGGCTGTTTCGTATTTTCTTTTTGCTGGATTTTCCCTTTCTACTATTGCTAGTATTGAAATGTAAAACAGCCATTGATAATCGCAGGTGCATTCCCTTAGCGTTTGTCCTGCTTTTAGTCCTTTTGGCATGATTAGTAAGTTTAGGATTTTCTCTATTTGTTCTACTATCTTTTCGTTTAGGAGGTATTTGGTATCTTCGCCTCGGGCTATCTTTAGGAATGCTTCACATTGTTTCTTTACGTACTTTGGTGCTTCTGGTATTTCCAGGCATCTCTTCGCATAGGTTATCGCTTTGTTTTCCACTATCTAATTCCTAATGCATTTAATAATTCATCATCGGAGTTATCATCGTCATCATCTGTTCTTAGTGATTTAATAATCTTTATCAATGTTGCCACAGTTTGGTTCGCTCCTGTTGATGTTTTGTTGTATTCGTTGATGGCTGGATTCGTGTATAGGTTCTTTCTTCCTTTTACGTACTCTTTAGTAACTGTTGCACCATTTTCTTTTATCTTTTCTTCTAGGTTTTGGAGGATTTGTAATTGAACTTGGTATCTCTTAAATGTTGTTAGAAATAAAAAGTTTTGCTCTACTCCGTGTTGTTCTGCTATACGGAGTATTTCTTGGGCTTGCTCGTTTAACGACATTTTATTCATGTCATCATCCCTTTCTTTTGATTATTAAAATAAACCGTATTCAGCGAACTTTTCAAATCCACCTTTTTGTTTAATGTATTCCCTGGCTTCTTCTACTATTTCGCTGTAAGGTTTACCATCTATTTCTTTATCTCCAATGGCACAGGCTAGCTTTACCTCTCTACCTAATTGTTGGGCTTTCTTGAAAGCGTAAATGTTTACGGATACGTCTGCTTTTGATAAGTCTTTACCGTGAAGTCCACCACCTGTTACGCTTTGTGCCATGTCGCTTCCTAGTTTTCTATTTGTTGCTCCTGTATCGACATTAGTTCCACCTGTCCAGTCGCCTATTGGATTTATGATCTTGTTGTAGTCGAATAATTCGAGCTCATCTTCTAGCTCTTTTTTTGTTGCATTGCTTTGGCATACGATTAGTTGATTTCCGTTTAGGATGTATTTGCCATCGTATGGGTGGTTTTTGTAAATGTAGCGAGCGATTATGCTTAGTGTCTTTTCTTCATGAGTTAAAGGCACGCCTTTGAATATTCCATTGTCGCCACATTTGATTTCTTCTTCTTGGTTGTCAGCTAGATGTTCATCTTGAGCTACGACTACTAAGTCAGTAGTTATGTTTTCGCCTGCGATTCTTTTTACTATTGCTTCGGCTTCAGCTTTAGTTATCTTTTCGCTTGTTTCAGCTATGATATGGCATTTTCCATGTCCGATTAGCACCTCTACGGCTACCTTTGGGTTGTCGTTTTTTGTGTACGCTAGGTCTACTATTGCTCCAGCAATTCTATCTGCTATCTTATCTGGATGCATTGGATTGACTTTTTCTATCATCTTTCTTCTTCCTTTCTGGCTTATTTTTTTCTTTAAAAAGTGTAAACTACAGCCTGTTTTTTCAGTATTTCGCCTTATTTCCTTATTTGCCGTTATTGGCTCTTTTTAGGCGATTACGGGCGAGTTTTGTTTTTCAGGTGTAATTGTTCCACCTATGTTCGTTTCGAGCCACACGTTTGAAATGGGCTTACAAACCCCCGACATTCCGTTGGTTTATTTTTAGGTGTCGCTCCTGGTTTTATTTGTTTAGCTTTACTGCTTTCTCCCCTGTTAGGTGTTCCCATCTGTCAACTATGACATCGCAGTATTTAGGATCTAGTTCCATCATGTAGCATGTTCTTCCTGTTTGTTCGCAGGCTATCATTGTGCTTCCTGAACCACCGAAGAAATCTATAACTGATTCTCCTGGTTTTGTACTGTTTAGGATTAATCTTGAAACTAGCTTGATTGGTTTCATTGTAGGATGAACGTCATTTCTTAGTGGTTTATGTTCATGGATTATTGTTGTTGGTGTTTTGTCTTCCAGTAAACTTTTAACTACCTCTTTTAGTTCTTCCTTTGATAATTTATCGATGTCAGTTTGGTCTTCAAAGACAGTAGTTTGTGTTCTGTCTTTTGTGAAGTAGTGACCTGCACCCCATCCGTATAGGCATGGCTCATGTTTCCATTGGTAGTCCTGTCTACCAAGTACTAATGCGTTCTTTACCCATATTAGGTTTTGCTTTACGATGCCACCTGCTTCTACTAATGCACTACGGAAGTTTAATCCCTCACTATCTGCATGAAAGATATAATATGCTCCCTCAGGTTTTAGGACTCTTAGCATTTGTGTATAAAAGTCATATAAGAACCTGTGGAATGAACTATCATCCATGTTGTCGTTTTCGATTGTCATTCCATCGCTTCCCTCGTAGTTGACGTTGTATGGTGGATCAGTTAGACATAGGTCTATCTCTACCCCCCCCGTTAGGGCATCTACTTGTTTTGCGTTTGTGCTATCGCCACAGATTAGTTTGTGTCTTCCTAGCTGATAAATGTCGCCAGGTTTAGTCTTTGGCTCTTCTGGTATGTTTTCTTCGACATCGTATTCATCTTCCTGGAACTCTATTTCTTGTTCATCAAAGTTGAAATCATCCAACTCGAAACCTGTTAGCGAAATGTCAAAGTCCATATTAGTTAACGCCATTATTTCGCTCTTTAGGATTTCATCATCCCAGCCACCATCTTCTGTTAGTTTGTTATCAGCGATTATGTAGGCTTTCTTTTGTGCTTCGGTTAAGTCTTCAACGAATAAACATGGAACTTCACTCATTCCTAGTTTTTTTGCTCCCTCGACTCTTCCGTGTCCTGCAATTATTCCTAGCTCGCTATCTACTAGCACTGGATTAATGAAACCGAATTCTTGAATGCTTCGACAAATCTTATCAATTTGCTCTGGGCTGTGTGTTCTGGCATTGCTTTCATATGGTTTTAAATCTTTAATCGCTACCATTTCGTATCTTCGCATTTGTTATCGTTCCTTTCCAAAAAATACATAGTAAATTTTTCGTTATCGTGTATTGATATGCGAGGTGTGGTCTAGGTCGGCACGCTTCCATCGGCTTCTGTACCCTGGGGGGATGTCATTCCTAGCAGTTCCTCTCTTGGTATTTCTCCTGCATCAGCCATCTTGTGGTGCATGCTACATAAAGTTATTAAGTTCTCATCATCTAATCGTTTATTGTAGTCCTCATTGATTGGTACGATGTGATGTACCTCTAGCTTCCTGTAGTTTATTACGTTCGTGGTGTTGTATAAGTTTCTTATGCATACCTGACATAGGTATTTATCTCTTTCTCTTATCTCTTCACTCTTCTTAGTCCATTTGTATGTCTTTCTAAAGTCGCCAGCTTCTCCGTTCCTTAGGTATGTGGTTCTTGGCTTCTTATGTGGACATACGTGATTCTCTGGAACTATCCCACAGTATTTGCAGGTCTTTAGCATTGTTCTATTCTTCTTCTTTTTTGTCTTCAGCTTCAGCGTCAGCTTTTGCAGTTGATTGTTCTTCTGATTCTTTATCTTCTACTGATTTTTCTTTTTCAGTAGCTTCTTTATTATCATCATCAGCTTCATTGGGAGTTTTATCTTTACCTTTTCCCTTACCTTTTTTATCTTCTTTGTCTTCTGACTTTACTACCTCTACGAATGCTACACCGTAGTCATTGTTTCCTAGTAATACGTCAGCTCTTTCTTCAGTTATTTCGAATTCTTCTCCCTCTTCTGGGATTCTTCCTAGTTCATTGTCTTCAATTTTTAAATCACTATATGTGTTTAATGCTCTTACTTTCATTTCTTATTTTCCTTTCTTTTTTCTTTCGGCTTTTGTAACCCTCGCACTGCTTTTTCTTAATTAATACCGACCAGTTCCCTTTTTCTCCCTCATAAAAGAAAAAGAACAGCCGTTTTGGTTGTTCCGATTCTTCTATACTATCATTCTATCCTCTTTTTTGAGGATTTCTGGGAAAGTTATTTTTTTTTAGTTTTCCTGGGTTCTTTATTGCTGGTTCATAGCTTCTGTATTCCCAGTATCTCATTAACGTTGGCATTGGATGTGTTTTTTCTATTATCATGGCTTCATAATAAATGGATGGATCCACTTTATCTATCATGAAATCAAATTGACAGCTGTCGCTGAACTCTTCCAATGTTTCCCATTTCTTAGTTTGTCTATTCTTGGCTGATAACTCGTACATGGTTATTATCCCTTTCTAGTTCTTCTTTTTAATTCATTAATTTGTTTCATCAGTATGTCGGTATATAGCTTTATTGATGTAATATGAGACTTTCTAAATCTTACCCCATGTTCTCTTATGTCGTTTCCTATAAAGTATCTATTTTTCATGTCAGGAATTCCTGTCTTTTCCATTAGTTCATTTGTTGAGAATAATATTCCCGTTTCAGTTGTTCCATCAAATAATTTTACGGTTACTTTTTTGTTTAGGTATTTTTTTTCGAATTCTAGTCTTTTCATGGTTATTTTCCTTTCTATTCTTCGTTTTTTTCTTCGCCTATATTTTTTTCTAACATTTTTATTGTTTTTTCAATTTCTTTTAAAGCACTATTCCACCCAGTATAATAATCAGCTTCAGGATTACATGCTAGATTTCTAAAAAAATATTTTTTTATAAATTTTTTTATACCTTTAATAATTGCTTGATTCTTTTCGTTTTCTTTTTGTAAATTAGTTATGTAATCATACATTACTTTTATTTCATTATCTCTAATA
>AUXO018269378.1_pt1 | contig 23615 bp, 20 predicted proteins | sample 768731 | NCBI WGS metagenome assembly AUXO01 (sample SAMN02715735, study PRJNA202380) | gut metagenome | biome: sheep rumen | host: Ovis aries | place: New Zealand: Palmerston North | reverse complement strand
TATGATATAATCAAGGATTTGATTGACCTTTCCGAGACACGTCTGGTAGAATCATTAGAGGTACTCCAAACAAAAGATTTCATACGATTGGATGCCGATAACAAATTAATCTATTATAATGATTTAGATGCTGAAGTTAAGGTAGTTGAAAACAAATCTGCATTAAAAAGATACATGCTCAACAAAACAGAAGAGGATGCATATGAAATAATTCAGGACGTAATAACAAAGTATGATGGATATGCACCACGATACGTGCTGGAAGGCGCATTATTATATGGCCAGCTGGAATTAACACCTAAAAGAACCTATAACATTATAGTATCTCTGGAAAATAAGAAACTTCTAAAAAAAGTTGTCAAAACCGATGGTGAATACTATACAATATAATCAATCATCACCTTTTTTCGACTTATCATACCCTTTTTTAATTCATTTTATCCTTTCATGAAAAAATATAATTAACTTCACATACAAAGATATATTCATATAGATATCATTTTTTTAAATAAATCATTAAAAGGAGTTTTAATATTGATACTTATCGTAGGTGGAGCCGGATATATAGGGGCTCATGTAAATAAATTACTAAATGAATCAGGTTACGAGACAGTTATCTTGGATAACTTAAGTCATGGACATAAAGAAGCAGTACAATGGGGAACACTATGCGAATGTGACATCAAAGACATTGACAGCATAGAAAAGATATTCCAGGAATACGACATTCAGGCAGTAATGCATTTTTCATCATTCATAGAAGTTGGAGAATCAGTACAAAATCCACAGAAATACTACCAGAACAACGTGGTAAACACATTAAATCTATTGAATGTCATGCTCAAATATGACGTTAAAAAATTCATATTCTCATCAACATGTGCAACATATGGAGTGCCACAGAAAATACCACTCACAGAAGATCATCCACAAAATCCTATAAATCCATATGGATGGACAAAACTGATGGTAGAAAGAATACTCAAAGATTACGATCAGGCATATGGACTCAAATCAATAATACTCAGATACTTCAACGCCTCAGGAGCAGATGAATCAGGACTAATCGGTGAAGACCACACACCGGAATCACACCTTATACCATTAATTCTTGATGCAGCCATAGAAAAAAGAGAGGATATTAAAATTTATGGAACAGATTATGATACGCCGGACGGAACATGTATCCGTGATTACATACATGTAAATGACTTGGCAGATGCACATATAAAGGCATTGGAATACTTAAACCAAAACAATACCAGTAATGAATTCAACCTCGGTAACGGTAAAGGATTTTCAGTAAGGGAAGTAATAGAATCAGTCAAAAATGTCACAGGCAGAGATTTCAAAGTAACAGAAACTCCAAGACGTGAAGGAGACCCGGCTGTTCTAATAGGAAGTGCCGAAAAAGCACATGAACTGTTAGGATGGACTCCAGTATATGATAATATTGATGATATTGTCAAAACCGCATGGAACTGGCATAAAAAATTGAACAAGGTTAATGATGATGAATAACTCGGTATGTGCAGTAGTAGTTACATATAATCGTAAGGACTTATTGATAGCCTGTATCGAATGTTTAGTAAATCAGACACTCAAGGTTGATGCGATATACATAGTTGATAATGATTCAACGGACAACACACCGGAACTCTTAAGTGATTACGGGTTTATCACACAGTTGCCTCCGGTAGACTCAGAGAATAAATGGTGCTGTGACAATGAATATGAGGATATTCACATCAAATATATCAAACTGCCTACAAATATGGGTGGAGCAGGCGGTTTTTATGAGGGAGTAAAGGCAGCACATCTTGATGGCCATGATTGGGTATGGATAATGGATGATGATGCATTTCCAACAAGAGACTGCTTAAAGAATCTGTCCCCATATTATAATCTGGATGATACTGTAGCACTGGCTAGTCTTAAGGTAGACTTGGATGATAACATATTATATCATCATAGGGGATACTTCAACTTCAACAGCGGACTTCCCATACAAAAACCTATCAGCTATGAGGACACCCAGGTAGAAGTTAAGGATATAGACATGGTATCATTTGTAGGACTTCTTGTCAAAAAGGAGGCCATATCACAGATAGGTTATCCGAAGAAGGAATTTTTCATACACTCCGATGACTTGGAGTACTGCATAAGGCTACGTAGCGTTGGAAAAATCAAGCTAATAAACAAAAGTATAATCAAACATGCTGAAGGCAGCGTCAAGGGAACCTTCACCAAGTCCTTCCTGGGATTCAATGTAGACAGAAGACCCTATGATAAGTTATGGATAAACTATTTCATGCAGAGAAATCTGATATGGCTGGGACGTAAATACTCGACAAACAAGCTGTCATTATACTTTACGATACTGAAAAATTATCTTTTAACATGTATGGGAATAATAGTATTTGATGATCATAAGTTTAACAGATTAAAATTCTATACAAATTCCTATCTTGATGGACTCAGGTCAATTTTTGACAATAAAAAGCCACGCAGAATATTATATAAGGAGGACTGATTATGGGAGTAAAATTTAAGGACATAACTTCACCAGAACCGATAGAACTAAATGATCTTGGTGGAAAATTGCTCACGGTAGATGCCTCAAATGTTATCTATAAATTCCTGTCATCAATGAGACAACCCGATGGATCACCCTTGAAGGATTTAAATGGAAACATAACCTCCCACCTGAATGGAATAATGTTTCAGACATCCACTCTGATAGCAAAAGGGATAAAGCCAATATATGTCTTTGATGGAAAAGCCCCCGAGCTAAAACGTAAGACACAGGAAGAACGTATAAACGTTAAAAAAGAAGCACAGAAAAAATATGAAGAGGCAAAAGAAGCAGGTGATTATGAAACTGCACGTAAATACGCATCCAGAACACCCTACTTAAACAAGGAAATAATCGATTCATCAAAGAAACTGCTTGACTTGATGGGACTTCCATTTGTTCAGGCAAAAACGGAAGGTGAAGCACAGGCATCATATATGGTGGCAAAGGGGGATGCATGGGCAGTGGTTTCACAGGATTATGACTGTCTGCAGTTTGGGGCATCACGTATGCTTAAAAATTTCAAATTATCCTCAAGACAATCAAAGGACCTTCAAGTTATCTCATTGGAAAAAACATTAAATGAACTAAACGTTACACGAGAACAGCTGGTTGACATAGCAATTCTTGTCGGAACAGATTTCAATGCTGGAATTCATGGAATAGGCCCAAAGAAAGGACTTAAACTAATACAAAAATACGGCAACCTTGAATCCGCTCTTAAAAAATTGGATAAGACCATTGAAGAAGATTATAATCAAATCAGGGAAATATTCCTAAAACCTGATGTGGTAACGGATTATGACTTAAAGTTCAGAAATCCAAAAAGAGAAAAGCTGGTTGACTTCTTATGTGGTGATCATGACTTTACGGAAGAAAGAACATTTGCGGCGATAGATAAACTTGTCCATGAAACGGCCCAGACAAGTCTAGAACAATGGTTCTAGACATTTATCCTATTTTTTTCATCTAATAGATCCTTACTTATTCTTTGACACTTATTTTTTCATGGGGGAAGGTATGACAATTTTCTTAAATCTTCTTTATTATATTCTATTAATACTAGGTTCACGGTATTATAATTTAATAATCAAAGAAAGAAAGTTGGTGTTTTAAATAAAAAAATAGAACAAAATTAAATAAAAGTTATACATCAAAGAACAAGTGTATTATATACTCATAATTGTTATACCTGGTGGTTTAATTTGAAAAAAAGCTGTTGATATAGGTTTATGTACCTATATCCCAGCTGTTCATATACTCTTTCTGTTCAGAACTTAACTCATCTATTTCTATATTCATAGCCTTAAGTTTAAGCCTTGCCACTTCAGTATCTACTTCATCTCTTGTCTTGTATACTCCAGGTTCCATGTCCTCTTCAAGTATGCGTTTGGCTGACAGTGCTTGCATTGCAAAGCTTAAATCCATGATTTCAGCAGGGTGTCCCTGGCCGTGTTCACCTGCAAGGTTAACTAGTCTTCCACCGGCAAGCAGGTATACGTTTCTTCCGTCCTTTAATGTGTATGATTCAATGTCCGGTTTTATGGTTTCTTTTACGTCGGTTATTTTAAGTAAATCCCCTTCATTTATCTCTACATTGAAGTGACCTGCATTGGCGAGCATACATCCATCCTTAACGTATTCAAAGTCATCTCCTGATATGATGTCCCTGTTTCCTGTTGCTGTTATGACAAGATCTGCTTCTTTAAGTGCATTCTTCACAGTCATTACACGATAACCGTCCATACGTGCTTCCAGTGCTCTTATTGGATCTACTTCTGTGACTATGACATTTGCTCCAAGACCGTCTGCCCTCATTGCAATTCCACGTCCACACCATCCGTATCCACATACCACTACTGTCTGACCTGCAATAACGGAGTTTGTAGTACCCATGATTGAATCGAATGTGGATTGACCTGTTCCATATCTGTTGTCAAATAGGTATTTCATGTATGAATCGTTTACGGCCATTACAGGTATCTTAAGTGCTTTGTCCTCATGCATAGCCTTAAGTCTGTGTATACCTGTAGTGGTTTCTTCACATCCTCCTCGTAGTTTTTCAAGAAGTTCTGGTCTTTCCTTGTGTATTAAAAATATTAAATCTGCACCATCATCTATTACAATGTCCGGTTCATAATCAAGTACCTTGTTTAGATGTTCATAATATTCTTCAGTGGTTTGACCAGTCCAACCGTACATGTTAAGTCCCATTTTTGCACCGGCGGCTGTTGCATCATCCTGTGTGGAGAGTGGATTACATCCGGTCATAACTACTTCTGCTCCACCTGCCTGTAGGGTAAGACCCAGGTTTATAGTTTTGGGTTCAAGGTGTAGACATGAACCGATTGTTATTCCTTCGAACGGTTTTGTTTCTTCGAATTCCTTTTTAATACTTTCAAGTACGGGCATGTGTCTTTGTACCCATTTAATCTTTTTTTCTCCTTGATCAGCTAGATTAATATCTTTAATATCATATGCCATGTTATATCTCCGATAATTATTGTTTTTTTATAAAATTGATAATTTTTTTTCATCTTTATAATATATTAAGATATATTTTTCAAGATTATTAAATGATATGTTTTTTTGGGAGTTATTTGCATATGATTCTCTAAAGATTAATGTCAGTAACTTCTTGAAAAAATAAGAAAGTTCTTTTATTATTTGTTGATATACAATCGGCGGTTGTATTTAAAGTTAAATTATTTATTTTAAAAAAAAAGAAAAGGAGTAGAATATATCTACAAAATCCCTTGAAATATATTTTTAGTTTGCGTTTTATATGGAGGTTTTTTCATATTTACTATTTATTCGGAGTTTTTTTTCATGTTTTTTTAGTATTTATTATCAAATCTTTTATAGCGGTCACACATTACATGTTTCTAATAGTTTTTAATAATCATATTGGGGTTTTTTCTAATCTGGGCTTTTTGAGGCCTAAATTTTTTAGGCCTGTTTAGCTGTATGATACCAGTTCTTGGTCTTTCTTTGGTTTTACTTTTTCCATTGCCTTGTTGAATTCGGACATGTATACTTCTTCGGCTTCCATGTCTCCTCTTAATGTAAGCATTACTGCTTCACGGCATACTGCTTCGATGTCTGCTCCGACGTATCCTTCTGTTTTTTTGGCTAGTGCTTCGATGTCCACGTCTTCTGCTAGTGGGATGTCTTTTGTATGTACCTTGAATATTGCTATTCTGGATTCTAAGTCTGGGAGTCCTACTTCCACGTGTCTGTCGAATCTTCCAGGTCTAAGAAGTGCCGGATCGATTATGTCTACACGGTTTGTAGCGGCTATTACGGATATGTCATGTAACTCCTCCATACCGTCCATTTCTGTAAGTAATTGGTTTACAACTCTTTGTGTTACTCCACTGTCACCTTGGCTTCCTCTTGTGGATGCTATTGAGTCAATTTCATCGAAGAATATTACTGTTGGTGCAGTTTGTCTTGCTTTTCTGAATACTTCTCTTATTCCTTTTTCTGAGTCACCCACCCATTTGGATAGTAACTCTGGACCTTTTACGGATATGAAGTTTGCGTCACTTTCATTTGCTACTGCTTTTGCAAGCAAGGTTTTACCTGTACCTGGTGCACCGGTAAGTATTACTCCTTTTGGAGGTGTGATACCGAATTTTTTGAATTTTTCAGGGTTTTTAAGAGGCCATTCTACTGCTTCTTTGAGTTCCTGTTTTGCTGATGATAGTCCACCGACGTCTTCCCAGGTTACGTCTGGTATTTGTACCAGTACTTCTCTTAGTGCTGATGGCTGTATTTCTTTTAATGCTTCTTTGAAGTCACTTTTGTGTAGTACCATTTTTTCAAGTACTTCCTGTGGTACTTCCTTGTCTGTCTGTACTTCTGGTAGTATTCTTCTTAGTACTCTCATTGCTGCTTCTTTACAGAGTGCTTCCAGATCTGCTCCTACGAATCCATGTGTTACTTCGGTTAGTTCGTCAAGGTTTACGTCTTCATCTAGTGGCATGCGTCTGGTGTGTACTTCGAGGATTTCTTTTCTTTCATCTTTGTCGGGAACGCCTATTTCGATTTCCCTGTCAAATCTTCCAGGTCTTCTTAGTGCTTCATCGATTGCATCCGGTCTGTTTGTTGCACCGATTACCACGACTTCTCCCCTGCTTTTGAGTCCATCCATTAAGGTTAACAGTTGTGCTACTGTTCTTCTTTCAACATCACCTGTTACTTCTGCTCGTTTTGGTGCTATTGCATCGAGTTCATCGATGAATATTATTGATGGGCTGTTTTCTTCTGCTTCTTCGAATAGTTCACGTAGTTGTTCTTCTGAACCTCCGACGTATTTGCTCATTATTTCCGGTCCGTTTATTACTATAAAGTGGGCATTTGTTTCATTTGCCACTGCTTTTGCTAGTAATGTTTTACCTGTTCCAGGTGGTCCGTGTAATAATACTCCTTTTGGTGCAGAGATACCTAATTGTTTGAATAATTCTGGTCTTTTAAGTGGTATTTCAACCATTTCTCTGATTTTTTTCACTTCGTTTTCGAGTCCACCGATGTCTTCGTATGATACGTCTATTAGGTTTTCAACTCCTTCGAATTTGCTTGGATCTACTGGTTTTGTTTCCATTTCTATTTGAGTTGAGTCTGTGATTTTGACTGGTCCGAGCGGTTTTGTGTTTACGACTGCCAGTTTGATTTCTCCTATTGAGGCCATATTTGACATCATCTGGTTGAAGAAGTCATCGAACATCATGTTTGGTGTTTTTGGTTGTTGTTTTCTGATACCTGTTACTATGATGTCACCTTTGTTAACTATCCTGTTTAGGAATACTCCGTTTAGGTTTCCTTGTATTGCTATTTCTTGGTCTACTGGTGCTAGTTTTACTTTTTTTGCTTCTTTGATTTGTGCCGGTCTTATTGTTACCTCTTCACCGATGGATGTTCCTGCATTTCTTCTTAGGTAACTGTCTATTCTTAGTATGCCTAAGCTGACATCTGACTGGGATGCTATTACTGTTGCGGTTGTTATTTTGTTTCCTTCTATTTCTATTACATCTCCATCTTTAAGATTCAATTCTTCCATACATTTCGGATCGATTCTTGCAACTGAACGACCTATGTCTGATTGTGAAAATGCTTCTGCTACTTTTAATTTTAATTCGTTTTCCATAGTATTTCCTCCTTTTTAATTTTATGAATAATAATTATGAATTTGATTATTTGGCTATATTTTTGATTTGTATACATAGCCAATATTTTTGATTTCTTTTATTTACTTTTTGTAATTATAAGTTTATATCTTTTAGTATATAAAGGTTACTAAAATAAAAAAATTTAATATAAAAATTCATTTTAAAAAAATATCATATGATAATACGTAAAATCCCTCTGACAAAAAGTAAAAAGGATGAAAAATTCCAATAAAATTTCTAAAAAATTAAATTTAAAAAAAAGTGTTACTTAACTATTTGAAATAAAAAAAGAGGGGTTTATCTTATTTTTCCACCAATGCCCTTGATGTATCGTTCCACAACGTCCTTGTCTTCTTTGTTGAATGTAGTGTAGTTAAATGTTAAGCTCACTTCGCCATCTTCAATCTGTTCTCCATGATATTCATCTATCAGTTTAACGCTTACGACTTCATCAATTTTAGATAATACGTCAAGAAGAACGTCTGTATCGCAGGTATTGTTCATGACCACTGACACATCAAATGAATGTAACTTCAGATTTTCTTTCTTCCACTGGTAGACCTCTTTATTACTGAGTACTTTCACGTTGGACAGCTTCAGTTTTACATCCCTTGTTTTTTTATTTAAAGTAACGCTTTTTGCATCAACATCCTTAACTATTCCGATATGTACATTGTGTGAGTATTGATGTTCAAGGCCAACTTCCTTTCCAATCGACTCGGTCAGATATTTAACCTCACGGGTCAATACACTTATTGCCTTATCAGATCTACCCAGTGCTTCTTCAAATTCATCCAAGTGCTTGGCCGATTGGGTCATGTTATCTACAAAAGAATCCATGTCGTCATTATCAACATATCCTGATAACTTGATACTTTCTTCGATAAGGGTATTTCTTGCTATTGACGTTAGATTATTTGACTTTTGAATAGAATAGTATAGGTATGGATTTTGGGATACTATACGACTTATCATATCCAACATTAAACTATAGACAGGACTTGCAAATTCACGTGACTTTTTAACACTGATGTTGAGTGCCTTGATGGTTGAAGCTATACTGATGTATGAAAAGTGTGTTAGACCCTGAACAACGCTCATCGTTTTGTCATGCTCTTCAGGGGTACTTATGACGATATTTGTGTTGTTTTCCTTCAGGTATCGGATTATCCTGTCGTACCATGTGTTGCATCTGTTCTCAAGTGGAGTTAATATGACTACCTGGCCTTCCAATGATGGAATTCTCGGACCAAACATTGGGTGGCAAGGAAGTATCTCACAATATTCCGGACTGTACTCAAGCAGTGCTTTGCATGCTTCCATCTTAACGGAAGTCACATCTACCAGTAAACTACCCTTCGGTGCATGTGGAGCAACTGTTTTAATTGTTTCAGTCATTATTTCTATAGGAACGCTAAATATTATAATGTCTGCATCACTTACGGCTTTGATGTTGTCATTTTCATATTTTGCTCCTATGTCCTTTGCAATTTGTGTTCCATGCTCCTTATTTCTACTTGTAATTGTAACATTACATTTGTCTTCAATCAGTTTGCAGGCAATCCATTTACCCAGTCCTTTACTTGCTCCGATGATTGTAATGTTAAGATTTTCATAAGTCATTTTCTACCCATCCCATACTATTTCTTGAATATATTTTATATTTGTTCTTTTTTATATTTCTATTCTGGGCATTTCTTTCTTTGAATAGTATTGGTTGATAACTGTTATCAGCTCTTCTATCTTTTCATTTTCACATATCTTTCTTATCTCATTTAACTCAGAGAGGCTTTTGAGGTAAATGCCTCTTCTTTTTGTTGGCTGTCCGTTCATCGATGGATTTATCTCTACAAAAACTGTTTGACAATTGTTGTGAGTGGGTGTTTTAACTATATAAATTCCATCGAGGGATGTTGGTATTTTTTCCCATGGTGTTGCTTGTTCTACTGCTTTTACTAAATTTTGTCTTTGTTGTTTATTCATAATTTTTCATGTTCACCTCATTAATATGTAATACCTTTTTTATTTTTTTTAATATAAAAGTATTACTATTATTGAAAAATATTATTACTTAAAAATATATGGCTTGTCAAATAAATATAAAAGTTAGAGGATTGAATATGCAAATTAAAAATCAGGATAAAAAAATAGGATTAATCGAAGTAGTACCTGAAACACTTGATGATTTATGGCATTTATCACACATAGTAGAACAGAACGATTATATATCAACATTAACTACAAGAAGAATACAAGACACAAACAGTGGAAAAACAAGAGCTGACCGTGGAGTAAAAAAGACATTCTATCTGGGGTTGCGCGTTGAAAAGATATCTTTTCATAAATATACTGGAATGCTAAGATTTACCGGGATAATAGAATCCGGACCCGAGGATCTTATACCATTGGGTTCACATCATACCATAAACATGCAGGTAAACAACAGCTTAAGAATCCAAAAGAAATGGAACAAATGGTCCCTGGATAGATTGACACAAGCAGTAAACGCATCAAAACGTGCAAATGAGATAATAGTTGCAATAGAAGACAATAATACGGAATTAGGATTAATCAAACAGTATGGTATCGAATATGTGGGTCCGATTATAGGTGATATCAGCGGTAAACAGAATATAGATAAAAACAGACAGGAAAAAATAAAACAGTACTATGAGGATATAACAAAAATAATAAATCAGCATATGCCAATAAATAAACTAATAATCATAGGTCCCGGTTTTACAAAAAACGACTATTATAATTACCTGGAGGATAAATATCCTGAACTGGCTAAAAAGTCAGTACTCGAAAGTACAGGTGCCGGTGGACATGCAGGAATACAAGAGGTACTCAAAAATGGATTAATCCAGAATTTAACAAAGGATGCGAAAATAGCAACGGAAATATCACTGGTAAACAAGTTATTGGAAAATATCGGAAAATCCTCAAATTTGGTTACATACGGTCAAAATCAAGTAAGTGCCGCTGCAAATATGGGAGCGGTAGAAAAATTACTTGTTGTTGATGAGCTTGTAAGAAATGAAAAAATACAAAATATCATGAACACAACTGAGAATATGGGTGGAAGCATTGAGATAATCAGTAGCCAACATGATGGAGGAAAACAATTGGAAGCATTAGGTTCCATCGCGGCATTCTTAAGATATCCCATATAATCACCATCTATTTTTTACTTTTTTTTCATTAATCTTTAAAATCAAATAAGTATATTTAAATGTATTATAAACTAAAATATAATATAGTGATAACAGTTACTTATCATCAATAATTAAAAAGAATGATTAGTATTACAAAAGTTATATGCTGTTACATTAACAATTACGATGGGTGAGTAAATGGAAATTTATCTACTATGGATAATTGGATTAATACTTACTCTAATCTTAACAACAATATTTACCGTGTTGTTTACAAAAATCAGAGGAAATTTATTCGAAGATATACGAGGTGGAATACCAAGAGGTGTTGGAATAGCACCATTTATAGTAATGGTTCTATTGTTCCCTAAACCATATAATATTCTGATTGCAATTATTGGAATAACCGCTTTTATTGATGATATAATAGGACGTAGAAAATTAACCTCATACCTAGAAGTGGGACAGTTATTTAGAGGTATAGGAATAATAATTGTAATGATATGGGGTTATTATATATTAGGTCCAATAGCAATATTGGTAGCCCTTATGGTACAGATATTTAATATTGCAGACATGGAACCTGGAGTTGCATGTATTGCCGTATTAATAATGTCCGCAGTATCCTTCACAATATTAGTATTGACACATTCATCATCATACTATCTTCCGGTATTACTGTTTGTAATCTGTTTAGGTTACATCTCACAAGATTACTCCGGATATATCATGATGGGAGAAATAGGGAATCATTCCTTTGGAGTTGCACTCGGTATATGTTTCGCATTAGTTTCAGCAGCACTTGCAAAGGCAGTATCACCAGTTATGTTCTATCCTGTAGAATTCATAATAATGTTAATATTATTCTTAGTTACAGCTATCTTGATAGCATATTTAAGAAGAGAAACATTAACATATTACCTTGAAAGATATTTGGGTATTCAAAATCCAACATTTGGTGATTTGGTAATGGATGTATTAACAGGTGGAGGACTTGGAGATTTATTTAGAAAATTATTATTGGACAATAAACAAATCACTATAAAGAATCCCTTTGCAATTTCATTAGGTGCTAGAAGATTAGTGTATAATCCAGTTAAAAAATAATGATTCATTATATTCAAATGAACAACCTTTTTTTTATTTTTTTTATTATATTACTTAGCGTAAATTATCCTATTCTTATTTTCACAGTTTATTAAATCTATTCATCTATTCATCATCAAAATATTCATTTCTTGCATCCACCATTGCTTTGATATTATTTAATGGTGTTTCATATGCAATATTACAGCTTGGACCCAGAACATCCACTCCTTTATCAAGACATTTATATGATTCTTCCTTAATTTCATCAGGACTTCTCATAAGCAACGTTTCACCGATGGCAAGATTACCACAAATGACGCTGTCACTCCCGATTTCTTCCTTAATTGTTTTTGCATAACCGATATCTACCTCCTGGGATATGCTCAAGCCTTCATATCCACAGGAAAGCATATTCTCCAGGTTTGAATTAGTATCACCACAGATATGCAATACTCCCTCCACATTCATGGCATCTGATAACTCAACAAGATAGGGCATCACCAACTCCTCGAATAAGTTCGGTTTTACAATGTTCGTCGTTGAACTGGGATCATTGACGACAATACAGTCTACTCCAATATCCTCATAAAATTTAACTTCTTCTATCAATTTACTGTTGATTTCTTCCAAAGCATCATCTATCTCAAAATAGTCTGAATTCAATAATTTAATAACCGTTCCCAAATCTACCAAATCTGTAAGTATTGAAAAGGCACCAGTTATTTCCCCTATGATAGGCACGTTTTTATCATCATATTTTTCATGGATGATTTTTGCCGCTTCTTCTATGGCGGGAAATTGTCCCATGTTTATAAAGTCATCAGGCATTTCCACATCTTCCGGCGAATCAAAGGGAGCCTTGCTGATTATAGGTGTAAGGGTTCCTTCCTGTCTTTCGAAAAAATGACCAACAGTTTCTGACTCGAACCATAAATCAAGGGGAATAGTTATGCCTTCAAGATGTGTATATTCATGAACCGAAGCTGCTATTTCGGCCAGTTTTTGTCCCTCATGACATGACTCATCAAAAGTGCAGCCTGCCTTTGAAAGTAATTCTGTAGTTAGTACAGCAGGAAAAGCAACAACAGGGGTTTTTTCCACTTCTTTTTGTCTTAAAGCATTAATCAAATTTTCTCTCATGTCCATATCCAACACCTTATATAATGTATATTCTATTTAAACACTATTATAATGTTTATCTAAAATAATATTATAGGGGAAAATGTTTTATCTGTTCATATTTTGGCGGATGTAATTCATACGAAAAAATTATGAATCATAATCATTAACTATTATTTGTAGACTATTTTTAATATCTATTCATAATATCTGATTTAATTCAACAATTTCTTGAATAGGTCCTTAAACGGCTATTTTTGTTAGGACTAAAAAACAAAACATTTATATAGTTATGCTATTATATTATTTTTATCTACTATAGAGTTAGGAGTGATTTTATGTACGAAGTTGTTTTAGAAAGAGAAGATTGCGTAATGTGTGGAAATTGTGTAGATCTGGATGAAACACTATTCACATTTGATGATGATGACAGAGCAACAATAGTCGGTTCAAGCAGAGATGGAGATGTGGATGAACTAGAAATAGATGATATTGAAGTATACACTGAAGCTGCTGAAAATTGTTCTGGTGAATGTATTGAAGTATATGATGAAGAAGGAAATCCAGTATAAATATAATCCACTTTCACCTTCATCACTTTTAAAATGAAAAAACAAATACCTTTTCCTTCTTTTAATCATTAATATACTACTAATTTTTTTTCAAGTATTACCTATCCTCTTTAAAAAATATCTTATTCTATTTCTTATTATTTCCAAATAATTTAATAATAATTTCAAACAAAATAATTTATAACTATAAATTATAATTACTTATAATTTTTATTAGAAGGGACTATAATATGAAATTATTGATTTTTGTTACAGGAAGAGGCATTGGTGGAGATGCGTTACATGCTTATAATATAAAAAAATTATTGGAAGAAGATGATATAGAAGCAGAGGTTGTATTAGATCCAAGTGCTCCTGGTTACTACTTTAAAAAACGAAATATTCCATGGTTAAAATCACCAATACCAAATGCGGGAGGTCATGCAGCATCCAAAACAAAATTATTCAAAGCAGGAATAAAGGCTACTACTGCAGCCATCAAGGGTGCATCACTTATAAAAAAAGAAAATGCTGATGGTGTAATAGGAGTTATAGGTGGAGGTGCAATCATAGGTGCTCTTTCTGCTAAGTTGGCACGTGTTCCATCGGTAGGTCTAGTTGCAACTCCTACAGATACTCGGATTTCACTAAAACTCAATCCAACATTACTTCTTCCGGAATCACCCTCATACATTAAGGGAGATGCGGTATCGAAGTATGAAATTAAAAAACAGTATTCGCCAATAAATCTGAACATAACAGAGGGCAACAAGGATAATATTATTGACAAGATGCCTTCACAGTTTGATCAGTCAAAACCATCCATATTGTTTGCATCAGGTTCCACATTATTTGACGGCATGGCCGAAGCGGCACGTAAGTTTGCCGAGGAAAATGATAATTACAATATTTTTGTCATAGGCGATCCATTAAAGGAAGAATTAAAAGAAGTTATAGACCATCCGAATATAATTAACCTCGGATATATTAATTATATTGATGACTTGTATGATTTGGTGGATTTGGCCGTTATAACCGATGACGGATTGACTTTACATGAGACCATGGCATGTGAAATACCTGTAGTGGTGGTTATTGGAGTAAAGTATGGTCGTTATCATAACTTGGCCAGCGTATTTGAAGGTGCAGTACTTGAAAGTCATGTTGACAACATATCTGAAGTCGTAAACCAAGCATTTGATCAATATGACTCCATGAAGGAGGCCACCAGGAAATATTCCGTTGAAGTTATAGATGCACCTCATGAATTATGTGAGTTTGTAAAAAAATATATGAAAAAATAGTTTCAAGAGTTTAATAAACTCTTTTTTTTATTTATTCTACTTCTAGTTTTTAATTTAAGATTATACAGTACTAATTTTTATCAATACAATTTAATCATTGATTTTTTTTGGATTTTCGTTTATGAGTATCTTTTATAGTACTGTGCCAGTTTGAATATTCCATCTGTGGTTGGATGAATTTCCAGGAAATTGCTGAAGTCATCATCGTTGCCGTCTTTCATTATTTTTATCATATATGGCAATGCAATGTTTGATGAAGGTGTAATTGCAAGTACATTGTTAATTTTACCGCTTTCAAAGTCAATGTTTTCTTTCGTCATTCCCATCTTTCCATTAAGTATGTTCCAGAATGAACCTGGACCACCTGCACCTGGAAGACTTACCTGTTTTCCGTTATTGTTTACTTTATCTCCTTTCATGTAACTTACATCATAGTTTAAAGTAATTGTAAGTGGTATTAATGAATAATCTGCTTCAACCTCATTTCCGATGATATTGTTTATGGCTACCATTCCCTCCATTCTTGATACTGGAGTTGATAATAATCCACCTATCACGTCACCTGCAGCATAGATGTCCGGGTTGGACGTTTGCATGTGGCTGTCTACTATGATGTGTCCTTTATCATCAATTTCAACGATATCCTTTACAATCTCGGAGTTTGGTGTTACACCTGTAGCTAACAATACTGTACCTTCAATTTCTCCATAATTTGTAATGACTGACCTATCTGTAATCTCTTTTATTTCAACATTTTCATGTACTATTGTATTTTTAAGTAAGTTGGATACAATATACTCTTCAGCTTCATTATCACCCAGCATTTTAAGGAAGCTACTTCTGCATAAAATGTCCACTTGACTGCCGAAGCTTGAGAAAATATTTGCATATTCTGCAGCAGTTGAACCTCCTCCAATAATGACTAACTTTTCAGGTATCTGCTCAAACTTCAATGTATCTTTATATGTGTATGCATTTTCAATACCCGGGATGTCCGGCAGAAGAGGTGATGAACCAGTACATACAAGTAACTTGTCATAAGGATATTCATCTTCATCATCGACTATAACAACCTTTCTATCAGCATCAACACTTGCTTCGCCCCTGACATATTCAACTCCGGTACCTTTAGTCTCGGCAGTTATAATGTGTCTGATCTTTTTTTGCGTTTGCTTAATCTGGGCTGCTGTCTTAGCATAATCAACTTTAATTTCTGATTCAACAATTCCCAGGTCATTAAAGTTCTGTGACTGTTCAACATGTTTTGCCACGTCAGATAATGCACATACTACCATACATGCTTGGTTTAAACATTTTCCACCAATATGTCTTTTTTCTATTAATGTTACGTTGTTTGACTTCTCAGCTGCATCCATAGCTGCAAATCTACCAGCAGGACCAGCACCAATAATCACTATGTTCTTCATATTTATCATCATTGCCTTTATTACTAATTAGTATATTTAACATAGTTATTAAAGAATATCCTCGCTTTCAAAAGAAAAATAATAGTAGGGGGTTTAATCAAATTAATGAATATGTTCAGGTATTGCTATATTTTATGATTTTCTGCAGTTGTCTTTTTGCAGTTGAGTTTTCGATAACCGTTCTTGACAATTCAACACCCTCTTTGAGTGAATCCACTTTGTTTGCCACGTACAATATTGCAGCTGAGTTCATTAGACATAAATCCATACGTGCCTTATCCGTTTTCGTATCGGTAACGTTGTTGAGGATATTATTGATTACCTCTAAATGGCCTTCAGGACTTGAAGGAGCCCTAATATCATCCCTATTTGAAAAGTCAAGTCCAAAATCCTTTGGAGTGATATATCTTACATCAATTTTTGAATTATCTATAAATGCAACCTTTGTTTTTCCGATATTTGATATTTCATCCATTGCAGGGTTGCCATAGTCATCAAAGCCATGAACTATCATACCTCTTTTCACTCCAAGATTTATTGATACCTGTGCAATGTCCTCTATCAATTCCGGGTCATATAAACCTGTAAGTCTGGCAGTAACACGTGTCGGGCAGGTTATAGGTCCAATCAGATTGAAGATTGTTCTTGTTTTTAATTCTTTTCTAATTGTCATTACATTCTTTGTGGCTTTATGATAGAATGGTGCATATATAAAGGCAAAGTTACACTTTTGGATTGAATTTATCACTTGATTCGGTGATAGTTCTATGTTGACTCCCAAGTCCTCCAATGCATCTGCTCCTCCATAACTACTGCTTACGCTTCTATTTCCATGTTTTGATATTTTAGCGCCCGCCGCACTTGCCACAATGGATGAAACAGTACTGACATTGAATGTCTTAAGCACGTCTCCACCAGTTCCACAGCTTTCAACCAGGTAATCATCACAATCATATTCTATCTGTGTTGCATGATCCTTCATACTTTGAGTTAATCCGGTAATTTCATCTATATTTTCCTTCTTCATTCTTAAAGCTATCAAAAAACTGGAAATGACACTATCGGGATAATTACCACTAATCAGATCATTCATGCATTCATATGACTCATCATATGTCAGGTCTCTCTTCTTTTCTATTATGTCATCCAATACTTCATATATCATTCTAATCTCCTCGTAGCATTTTTCATACTCATCGTATACCTTGTTATTTCGTCGTATAATCTATTTTTGTCATCCAAATTCTTCTTTATTAAGTTTATGATGGCACTTCCAACGATAGCTCCATCACTTCCTACATCCAATACTTCATGCACATGCTTTTCTTCTGAAATTCCAAATCCTACACAAATTGGAATATCAGTTTGCAATTTAATTCTTTTAATCAGTTCTTTCGTATCATTTTCAACTTCTTTTCTTACCCCTGTCGTACCCATTACCGATGCAACATAAATGAATCCTCCAACTATATCAGTAATCATCTCTAATCGTTTGTTGCTGGTTGATTGTGATACAATAAATATCTCTTCAATATCATATTTTTTGGAACTTTTAATAACATCCGTTGATTCTTCAGGTGGTAAATCAGCTATCAAAACTGCATTGACGTCCAAACTCTTTAACTTCTTATAGAAACTGTCAATACCATGTTTATAAATGATATTATAGTAGAGCAATAACCCTATAGGTATGGATGTGTACCTTCTTACATCTTCAAGAAAATCAAAACATTTTTCAATTGTCATTCCACTATCAAATGCGCGTATATCCGCTTCCTGTACACTTGCTCCGTCAGCTACGGGATCAGAGAATGGAAAACCTATCTCCAAGGCATCAACCCCACAATCAACTAGCCGTTTAACAATTTCAAGTGATGTGTCGTAATCAGGGTCACCTGCAACAACAAAGGGTATGAATGCACCTTCATTATTGTTTTTTAATCTTGTAAACATTTGACTGTAACTTTCTTTATTCATAATTCCACTCCCAATTCCTTAGCAACTATAAACATGTCCTTATCTCCTCTACCTGATAAGTTAACAATGATGGTCTTATTTTTATTCTCCTCTTTTTGTGCATATTTAACCGCATATGCTATGGCATGTGAACTTTCAAGTGCAGGTATGATTCCTTCGGTCTGACATAAAAGCTTAAAAGCATCCAATGCTTCCTCATTTGTAATGGCAACATATTTTGCACGTTCAATACTGTGCAGATATGCATGTTCCGGGCCAACACCAGGATAATCCAGGCCTGCAGATACGCTGCTGGTATTTCTTATTTGACCTTCCTCATTCTGCAATACGATTGATAGTGATCCATGTAATATTCCATCACTACCTTTGGTTATTGTAGCTCCATGATCCAATCCATCTATTCCATCACCGCCCGCTTCAACTCCAATAAGCTCGACGGATTCATCATCTACAAATCCACTGAATATTCCCATGGAATTACTTCCACCACCGACACATGCTATTACAGTATCAGGTAGTTTTTGTTCCCTTTCAATTATCTGTTTTCGGGCCTCTTTTCCGATGACGCTCTGGAAGTATTTTACCATGCTTGGATAAGGATGAGGACCCATCGTCGTACCAATCAGATAGTGGGTGGTATCTAAATTGGAAATCCAATATCTGAAAGCTTCATTTATAGAATCCTTAAGTGTCCTGCTACCGATGTCTACCGCTTCAACCTCTGCTCCAGATAATTCCATTCGGAACACATTTAACTTCTGGCGTTGAACATCCTTAGAACCCATAAACACCTTCACGTCCAGCCCTAATTTGGCGCCAATCACGGCAGTTGCTATTCCATGCTGTCCCGCACCGGTTTCTGCTATAAGACGTGTTTTTCCCATATATTTTGCCAACAATCCCTGACCTATGGTATTGTTTATTTTATGTGCTCCTGTATGTAGCATATCCTCACGTTTTAAATATATTTTACATCCCAGTTTTTTGGATAGGTTTTCAGCGTAATATAATCCTGTTGGCCTTCCCGCAAATTCACATAGATATTCATTCAACTCATTAATGAATTTCTCATCATCCTTGAACTTATAAAATGCCTCCTCCAGTTCTTCTATTGCCGGTATCAATAATTCCGGCACGTATACTCCACCATATTTACCAAATTTTCCATCATATTTCATAAAATCCCTTCTATTATATATGATAATTTTTTTTGTTTAAATTTTCATTCCTTTTTAGTTATCAAATAATCCCAATATGTCTCTTATCAAGTTTATGTCCTTCTTTCCTATTTTGGATTCTACTCCACTGTTCAAGTCAAGTCTGTCAAAATATTTCAGTTTATTATAAATGCCGTCCAGGTATTCATAATTCAATCCACCTGCCAAGGATACTTCAGTGTGTGGATTGGCATTTTTGATTATTTTTGATGCCTTTATAGCAGTGTCAATAGGTATCTGCTTATTTGTACCTCCGGTCAATCCATCCTTAACGTAATCCAGCAATATGTTGTCGCATTGATTGGAAAACTCTTCAAGTTCACATTTTTTTGAAGAATCTATAGTATCACATAGGCCAATGGCTCGTGTAATGTTCATATTTTCATAATTATGATACCGATTTAACCATCGGATGTATCTGATATCATAACTGCCAAGACAGTGTAGTTGAATGTTAAACATTTGCAAACGATTGCATTTTAACATGACATCATATGCATTATCCGGTTCAAGTACCAATGTGGATGAACGTTTGTCTTTTAATTCCTGTTTTAATATGTTTATTTGCTTAAGAGGTATGTTCCTTTTTGATCTTCGGATATTTATAAAGCCGACTTTGTCATAGTCAATCTTTTCAATTTTTTTAAGATCATCTGTATTTGTAATACCGCAAATCTTTATTTTCATCTTCATAATAATCATTTCTTTCAATAGTTTTTCAAATGTCTTAGTTCAATGCTTTATATAGGCTTTCAATGTATGCTGAAATTCTTTTTTCATCATCGCATTCTAAGATGCTGCTTCCTATTAAAATTCCATCGGCACCATAACTTTTCAATCTTTGTGCATCTGCTGTATTCCTAACGCCGCTTTCTGAAATCATGTATCCCTTTATATATTCTCTCAACCTTTTCGTTGTATCTAAGTCGATTGTAAAATCCTTTAGATTTCTATTGTTCACGCCAATTATTGGGGGATTATATTCTTCGATATTCATTACGTCGTGAATACTGTGGCATTCGACTATGGCATCCATTCCCAAGTCTTGGCTTATGTTAAGATATCCTTCAATATCCGGACATATTCCTTCTATGAGTAATATGCAGCTGGCATCATTAAGAGCCGCTTCATATATCATATATTCATCTATAAAGAAATCCTTCCTCAGTAACGCTTTGGAAGTGTAACTTTTGGCTATCTTCAAATTATTCAGATTGCTATTGAAGTATAGTCTTTCTGTTAGTATGCTGATTGCATCTACTGGTGCTTTATCATATATTTTAATGATTTCTTCCAGACTTAGGTTACTGATATGTCCTTTTGAGGGACTTGCCACTTTATATTCACAGATCAAATTGCATTTATCCTCCTTCAGCAGCTTCTGAAATTCATGTCCTGAGGAGAATGTTGATCTATAATCAAAGGCTTCATCCTTCAGTTTTTTGGCCGAAATTTTCTTTTTAGATTCTTCAACGATAATTCTGTTGTTATTGATGATTCTGTTGATTTTATCCATCTTAACAACCCCCAATATCTAAGAAGTTTTCAATAATCTCATGACCATACTTGCTTCCTATGGATTCAGGGTGAAACTGTACTCCATAATTCGGGTATTTTTCATGTTCAATTGACATGATTATGCCGTCATCAGTATATGACGTGATTTTTATGTCACTGGGAATCTTCTTTTCATCACATATCAGGGAATGATATCGTACGACTTCAAATCTTTCAGGTATGTCTTCAAATAACCGTGATTTGGTATGAGTTATTTCATCCTTTTTACCATGTACTGGGATGGATTTTTTTATTTTACCTCCATATACACTGTATATTCCCTGATTTCCAAGACATACCCCTAATATAGGAATCTCTTTAAATTCCTTTATTATATTGCCACAGATTCCAAAGTCTTTCTCATTTACCGGACATCCCGGACCAGGTGATATTATGATATGACTGGGATTGATGTTTCTTACTTCTTCAGTCGTGATTTTATCATTTCTTCTTACTACCACATCTTCTTCAAATTCTTTTAGCATCTGATATAGGTTATATGTGAAGGAGTCATAGTTATCTAATAGTAGAATCATGATTGCAACTCCTGTGCTGATTGTTTAAGTGTTTCTAGTAATGCCTGTCTTTTATTTTCACATTCTGTGTATTCCTTTGATGAATCAGAATCATATACTATTCCTGCTCCTGCCTGTATTTCGGCTCTATCATCGTATGTTGTCAGGGTTCTGATTGTAATTGCAAAGTCTGCGTCACCGTTTAATGAGAAGTAGCCTACCGCCCCGCCATATGGACCCCTTGCTGTTTTTTCCAGTTCATTGATTATTTCCATTGCACGAATTTTCGGTGCTCCTGTGAGTGTTCCTGCTGGAAATAGGCTGCTGAATGCGTCAATTGCATCGTATTTCTCATTTAGTATACCGCTTACGTGGCTTACTATGTGTTGTATGTGTGAAAATTTTTTTATTGTATTGAACTGGTCGACATTTACGCTGTCTGTTTTGCTTATTCTTCCAAGGTCATTTCTTGCAAGATCAACCAGCATCAGGTGTTCTGCTAATTCCTTTTCATCATTTAGTAATGTTTGTTCTAATTTTCTATCTTCCTTTTCGTCTTTTCCACGTCTTATCGTACCTGCTATTGGATATGTTTCGATATTGTTGTTTTCTAATCTCATTAGCATTTCAGGACTGGATCCGATAATTTCCCTCTGGCCGAATTTGATGTGATACATGTATGGTGATGGATTTATCATTCTTAGTTTTTCATAGAAGAGTGTTTTATCTCCATTTAGTTCTAAATTTTTAGGGTTTGATATCACTGATTGGAAGATATTTCCCTTCTTTATATGTTCTTTTGCTTTGTTTACTGCCGTGATATATTCTTCTTTAGCAAAATCATCTTCTATGAGTTTATATTTTAAACTTCTATTTTGTTGATTTTTGCTGTTTATCTTTTTTATCCGTTCTAGTCTGTCTTCATATACTGTCAGGTATTCGCAGCTATTGTTTATGTGGTCATATATGATACAATCCAGGTATAATCCGAATTCAAAGTCGGGATAGATGCTCTTGTATGTTGGAACATCTTCAAAGTATTTTATGGATTCATATGATACGTAACCTATTAGGCCACCGCAGAATCCTTTTTTGTTGATATCATTTCGTATCAGTTCTTTTAAATCTAGGAATGGATTTGTGCTGTGATAATTAATTGTCGTACCTTTGAATTTAACGGTCACATTGTTGTCATGTGCTTTGATGGTTGCTATCGGCTCAAATCCTACTATTGAATATCTGGATAGTTTATTATCATTTTCCATAGACTCCAGGAGGAATATATTGTCATATTCTTCATATAATAACTTGAATAATTCCGTTGCTTCTTTAACTTCTATTTTTTCACTTTTTATATTTTTGATTAACTTTTTTATGTTGCCAAAAACATTCACTTTTGTTCATTTTTATCAACCTTTATAAGTTCTATATTATTATTACATTAATGTACTATTTAAATGTTTAGTGTATAAATTTGTACATTATCCATAATTTTATTAACTTCATTGAGTAATATATTACTAGGTTGATGTGCTATGTGGAAAAAAACAATCGAAAAATTTGAAAAATATCCATCACAACAAAAAGTAATAATCAAATTACTGCAGTTAGGATTAAGAGTAGATGAAAATAAGAAAATATATTGTGAAGATGTAGAAATAAACATGTCCTCACTTGCCAAGTCAATAAATACCGATAGGAGAGTAATCGTATCAACAATAAATAATATCCTAATGGATGATGATTTAAAGAAAATCTTCTCCAACATAACCCCTGCTGGACCAGTACTATCAAAAATTTCCCAACCCTTGGGCCTAGGCGTAATTGAAATAGAAGGAATGGCCGAAAAATGTGGAATACTAAGTGAAGTTTCTAAAATATTGGCCGATGAAAAGATATCCATAGTTCAGGTATATGCGTCCGATGCCTATCTGACTTTAAATCCTCACATGACT
>AUXO016628301.1_pt1 | contig 23617 bp, 19 predicted proteins | sample 768731 | NCBI WGS metagenome assembly AUXO01 (sample SAMN02715735, study PRJNA202380) | gut metagenome | biome: sheep rumen | host: Ovis aries | place: New Zealand: Palmerston North | reverse complement strand
ACTTTTTCAAGCATTTTAGCGTGTGCTATACTTGCGATAATATCCCATTTCGCCAGCCGATAATCAAACAAAATAGATTGATTAAACATTTTCATCTTTTCATCCAGTGGTTTATCAAAGCGAGGAGACCAGGTCTGTCGTTTCTTCATTTCGTTCATACTATAACTAAAAATTATATCATCAATACATTCCCAAATACTTGTTAATTTCCCAATCCGATATGTGTCCTCTAAAATCCTTCCATTCTCTATCTTTTGCTTCTATAAACTCGTTAAAAATATGTTCTCCAAGTGCATCTTTAATTGTTTCGTTTTTACTTAAATAATGTAAAGCTTCTTCAATATCCCTTGGCAAATTATCAATCTTCATTTCTTTTCTTTCTTCTTCCGTTAAGTTATAAATGTTTGTTTCAACTGGTCTTGGTGGAGTAATTTCATTTTTAACTCCATCGATACAAGCATATAAAATTGCAGCAAACGCCAGATATGGATTACAGCTTGGGTCTGGACTTCTTAATTCAACCCTTGTTGATGCACCTCTTTTACAAGGAACTCTTAATAAAGCACTTCTATTCGATAAAGCCCAAGCAATATAAACAGGTGCCTCATAGCCGATAACAAGTCTTTTGTAGCTGTTAATAGTTGGATTTAATATAGCCGTCATACTTCTTATGTTTTTCATTATACCACCAATTGAATGCTCTGCGAGTTTCGAAAGTTGTGTCTTTGTGTTCTGATCGAAAAAAGCATTTTTACCATCTTTTGACAACGAAATATTACAATGCATTCCCGATCCATTCATTCCAAAAACTGGTTTTGGCATGAATGTCGCATGAAGATTATATTTACTTGCGACTGCTTTTGCTACTATTTTAAATGTAGAAACATTATCTGCCGATGTCAAAATATCTGCGTATTTAAAATCAATTTCGTGTTGCCCATCTGCATTTTCGTGATGCGACGCTTCGATATCAAAGTCCATTTGCTGTAAAGTCTCAACTATATCTGCTCTAACTATTTCTCCTTTATCTTCGGGGTATATTTCATAATATCCTGCTTTATCATATGTTTTTGTTGTAATTTCTCCGTTCTCATTTTTATTGAATAGGAAAAACTCCATTTCTGGCCCCATATTCATTGACAAACCAAGTTTTTCTGCTTCTTTTATTACTCTTTTTAGATTGCACCGCGGACATCCAGCAAAAGGTGTCCCATCTGGATTATGTATATCGCAAATTAATCTTGCAGTTCTTTTACCATTATATTGTTGCCAAGGTAATATTTGAAAGGTGTTTTTATCAGGCCAAAAGCACATGTCACTGGTCTCAATTTTTCTAAACCCCTTGATAGACGAGCCATCAAGCATCATATCGTTTTCAAGTATTTTATCTATGTGCTCCGACGGAATGGTTAGGTTTTTTACAAGTCCATTGATATCTACAAACTGTAGTTGAATAAACTGAACGTTATTCTCTTTAATCGATTTTTTAATGTCATCATCTGTAAATTTTACTTTTGTCATAAAACATCATTCAAACAAATCACTTGAAACATACCTTTCGCAGAAATCCGCAACGATAAAAACAATAATTTTGTTCTCTGATTGCTTCGCTTTCTCAAAAGCACAAAATGCAGTTGCACCAGCGGAAATTCCGCCACAAATTCCAGCATTTAATGCAAGCATTTTTGTAGTATTATAAGCATTTTGTTTAGAAACTTTAAAAACTTCATCTACAACATCTTTATGAAAATTTTCCGGAACAAAATTTGGCCCAATACCTTGCAACGAATGAGGTGCATACTTACTTCCGCCTGTTAAAATATCATTTTCTTCCGGTTCAATGCCTATCGTATAAACATCCTTCTTGCTATGCTCTTTTAGGTATGCAGACACTCCGCATAAACACCCACCAGTTCCAACACCAGCAATAAAAACATCCACTTCGCCGTTTGTTTGTTCTAAAATTTCCTTTCCAGTTGTATTGTAATGTGCTTCAAAATTCGCAGGATAGTTATACTGATTAAAGCAAAAACCATTTCGCTCTTTTGCCAATTCGTATGCCTTTTCAATAGCACCTTTAAATCCTTTTTCTTTTGGAGTTAAAAACAATTCTGCACCAAAGTAAATTGCCATTTTCTTTCGTTCTTCGCTTGCGTTTTCGGGCATTGTTAAAATCAATTTATAACCTTTTAGTCTGCATGCCCAAGCAAGAGCAATACCTGTATTTCCACTTGTTGGCTCAACAATAACTTTATCTTTCGTTAGAAGTCCTTTTTTCTCCGCGTCTTCAATCATATAAGACGCAATCCTGTCTTTCAACGAATGTGTTGGGTTAAAATATTCTAATTTTGCCAATAACACATTGTTTGTCCTGTGTAATTCTTTTTGAACTTCAACAAGTGGCGTATTGCCGATAAAATCAGTTATTTGTTTGTAATTCATAACAATAAAATACTACAATTACTGCTTTTTCACGCCACCAAAAACTTTCACAGGTAAACTGAAAATTTTAATGAACCCTTCTGCGTCTTTTTGGTTGTATTCATCATCCATTGTAAAACCAGCGAGATTTGAGTTATAAAGCGAATTTGGAGACGAAATTGATACAGAAAAAACGTTGCCTTTGTAGAGTTTTACTACAACTTCACCGCTAACTTGCTCTTGTGTTTTATCAATGAATGCGTCCATACAATCTTTCAACTGCGAACACCAGCCGGCAGAATATACAAGGTTTGCATAATCCAAAGCCATTTTCTGTTTATATTGCCAAACATCTTTTGTTAGCGTTATGCTCTCCAATCTTTGATGTGCTTGGTAGATTATTTCTCCTGCCGGAAACTCATAAGTTCCGCGACTTTTCATTCCAACAATCCTGTCTTCAACGATATCAATTAAGCCAATTCCGTGTTTATGTCCCAGTTTATTGAGTGTTTGCATAATTTCAACGCTATTCATTTTCTTGTCATTGACTGCCACTGGAAGTCCTTTTTCAAATGTGATTTTAACATTTTCTGCCTCATCAACCGCATCTTCCGGATGTTGTGTCATTTTTAAAAAATCTTTTGGAAATTCGTTTTTACAATCTTCCAAAACCCCGCCTTCGTGCGATACGTAAAGTATATTTCTGTCAATAGAATAAGGGCTTTTTTTTGTAGCCTCAACAGCAATTCCGTGGGCTTTTGCATATTCCATCAACTCTTCGCGAGATTTAAAGTTCCACTCCCTCCAAGGTGCAATAATTTTAATGTTTGGTGCCAATGCAAAAATTGATGTTTCAAATCTAACTTGGTCGTTTCCCTTGCCTGTTGCTCCGTGGCAAATTGCGTCTGCATTGTATTTCTTTGCCACTTCAACCAACTTTTTCGCAATCAAGGGACGTGAAATTGTGCCGTTCAAATATGTTCCCTCGTATTTCGCCCCGCTTTTTAGCAAAGGAAAAACATAGTCATCAACAAATTCTTGTGTTATATCTTCAACTATCGCGTCAATGGCACCGGTTTTTAATGCTTTGTCTTCAACACCGCTCAAGTCCTCGTCCTGCCCAACATTTGCAGTATATGTTATAACTTCTGCGTTGTAATTCTCTTTCAACCAAGGGATAATAACGGATGTGTCAAGCCCACCGGAGTATGCCAAAACTATTTTAACCATAAACAACAGGTCGTTCAAGTAAAATAAACCGTGTTTTTAAAAGCAAGAGTTAAAGGGTTTAAAAAAGAAAATTGATTTTTAAAATCATATGAAAAATGTCTCGCTGATATGAATTATCAAAATATAGCTATTGATGTTCTTAAAAGCGAACTTGAAGAGTTGAAGAATGTAGAAAAAAGCATACTTTCACAAAATTTTGAGAAAGTAGTAAAAAAAATCGTTGGTTGCAAAGGAAGAATACTCGTATCTGGACTTGGAAAAAGTGGTTTGATAGGGAAAAAAATTTCAGCAACTTTTGCTTCCGTTGGAATACCAAGTTTTTTTATTCATCCTACCGAGGCGGTGCACGGCGACTTAGGATCTTTTGAGAAAGAGGATTTATTACTCGTTTTGTCTTGCTCTGGTGATACGGAAGAAATAAAAAAAGTCGTTGCTTTTTGTAAACATCACGGCATTCTAAGTGTATCACTCACTTGTAACGAAAGATCGTTTTTAGCAAAAAATTGTGATTTAAGTATTGCCCTTGATATGAAAAAAGAAGCAATAGAAAATATGCCTATTCCTACAAGTTCTTGCATTATGATGTTGGCAGTCTGTGATGCTATCACCGCTTGTGTGGTAAAACAAAAAAAATTTTCAAAGGAAAATTTTTATGAGTTTCATAGTGGCGGAAGTATAGGAAAAAAAATAGGTGCAATGATAAAGAAGAAAAAAAATTTGAAAAATAAACAAAGCAAATTTGCATAAAAACTGGTTATGATTAGCAATTCTTACAGAACAAACACTTGTGGTGATTTATCAGCATCCAATATAGGAGAACAGGTTAAATTGAGCGGTTGGGTTGATACGAAACGCGATCACGGAGGGGTTTTGTTTATTGATTTGAGGGATAATTACGGAAAAATTCAAATAGTAGCGGACAACGGCAGATGTGAAGTAAAAAATCTTGATGAATTGGCAAAAGTTCATAATGAAAGCGTAATTAAAATTGACGGGAAAATCGTTGAAAGAAGCGACGAGACGAAAAATGCAAAAATTAAAAATGGAGATATTGAGGTTTTAATAAGTAGTTTTGAGATTTTGTCAAATGCAGAAGTTTTGCCTTTTGCTGTCAATGAGGAGGATGGGACAAATGAGGAGGTGCGATTAAAATATCGTTTTTTGGATTTGAGAAAAGAAAAATTACACAATTCCATCATTTTTAGGGCAAAAGTTTTTGCATATATTCGTCAAAGAATGGCAGAGGCTGGATTTTATGAATATCAAACACCGATTTTAACGGCATCTTCACCGGAGGGTGCAAGAGACTTTTTGGTTCCAAGCAGATTGCATAAAGGGCAGTTTTATGCTCTTCCGCAGGCACCGCAACAATTCAAACAACTTTTAATGATTTCTGGATTTGATAAGTATTTTCAAATTGCTCCTTGTTTTAGAGACGAAGATCCACGAGCCGACCGCTCACCGGGCGAATTTTACCAGTTGGATATGGAGATGTCGTTTGTAGAACAGGATGATGTTTTCCAAACGATGGAGCCAGTAGTGAAGGATATTTTTAATAAATTCAAAGGAGAAAATGATGTTATTTCAAGCGAGATAAGAAGAATAAAATTTGTTGATGCAATGTTGAAATATGGAAGCGATAAGCCAGATTTGAGAATTCCTATTGAAAATGTTGATGCTACGGAGCCTTTTGTAGGCAGTGATTTTAAGGCATTTGCTGGTGCGATTGAAAAAGGTTGTGTTGTTCGTGGAATTCCTGTAAATAATATCGGCAATCAACCACGTAGTTTTTATGACGGAATGGTGGATTTTGCTATAAAACAAGGGGCAAAAGGGCTTGGATATATCATTTTTGAAAACGGAGAAGCAAAAGGCCCTGTTGCGAAGTTTTTGTCTGCGGACAGATTGGAGAAAATTAAAGGTTTTTTCAATAACAACGGGGCAAGCGGAGAGATAAATGCTATATTTTTCTCTTGCGACAGAGAAAGCAATGCTAATAAATTCGCAGGTTTGGCAAGAAAAGAACTCGGTTCAAGGCTGAATTTAATAGACAAAAACAAATACGAACTTTGCTGGATTGTTGATTTTCCATTTTACGAGTGGAACGAAGATGAAAAGAAAATTGATTTCTCGCATAATCCATTTTCAAAGCCAAAATGTGATGTTGAAACATTGAAAAAAGCGAATAAAGATGAATTATTGTCCATTGAGGCAAACCAGTATGATTTGGTTTGTAATGGCTATGAACTTGCGAGTGGAGCCATAAGGAATTCAAGTATTGATATGATGTATGAGGCATTTGAGATTGCAGGATATTCAAAAGAAGATGTAGATAATAAATTTGGTGGAATGAGAAAAGCATTCAACTACGGAGCCCCGCCACACGGAGGAATGGCTATTGGCGTTGAAAGATTGCTGATGTTGTTGCTAAAAACAGACAACATAAGAGATGTTATTGCATTTCCTTTGAACGGCAGAGCCCAAGATTTGTTGATGAATGCACCGAGTGAAGTAAGCAAACAGCAACTGGATGACTTGGGAATACAGATAAAAGAAGAAGTAAAAAACAATTAAAGTTTTTTTACTCTATTTATTTTCTCTCTTCAAGCGAGCACTTCAATAAAAGTTTTTTATCTTTCACAATTTCGTCAAGCCTGTATTTTATAAGCCCAAATAAGAAATTATAATAACCTCCTTTTGTTGAAAAAAACTTGTCTGTCAATATTTGTTCCAACTCTCCACTTTTAACCAGCTGACGAACAATTTTTACACTTTTGCAAGTTTTAAAATCTTTTTGTGTTAAAAACGATAACGACAAAACTCGCTGAACCGCTGGAATTTCCGCATTCTCGATTTGTAAAAGCTTTCTTGAAATATCAAAAGCAAGTTTTTCATCTTTCATTTTATGACGAGCCAAATAAGTTGCAGTAATATACCACCTCCAAAATTTTGACGGATTTTTGTCAGCAAAATCAACCAAGTATTTAATTATGTATTTATTATCCTCAACATTTTGACTTGAAGAATAATAAAATCCTGCTATTGAGGGGACATATTCGCTTTTACCATCTAATTCGCTCAAAGCATAAAACCACTTTTCAAGCTTTGAAAAATCGTAATCTTTTAAAGGAATTGTCTCGCCAAAAGTATCACCTGCATTCTGCAACTGAAAAGCATAAATTCTATACAACAATTCCTTATCGCCAAATGATAAAAATGACATTTCTGTTTTACTCGGTGGCAATGGTGTTATCGTGAAACTTGGCTTTATTCTGCTACTACAAAAAAACCAAAAAAAATATTGTAACAATAAAGCAACAAATAACAAAAAATATAAATAGTGCTTTTCCCCCGAAATTGCTTGATAAAAACAGCTTTTTTTTATCTTTTGAAGAACCATAAAACTAAAACTTTTTATTTTTGAAGTCAATCATTGCTAACAGAAGAAATACAAGGCAAGAAATAAGCGTTTGGCTTGCGAAAAACAGCATTCCTTTTGACGTATAATCGCCATATATTAGCCAAGAACTTTTACCAAATAAATCAAGTCGTGGAATAAAAATTGATAATAGCTTTAAAAAACTTTCCATAAATATTTGTAAATTTGTCGTAACGGCAAGTTTTAAATAAACAACAAAACTTCCTATTATTCTGCCAACAAGATAGATTATAAAGCACCCCATTAAACTATGAACAAAACTTTTTATAATTAACGAACAACAAAGGGCAAAAACAAGAACAATTAAACCTTCGCAATAAATGCTTAAAGTCCAGATTGCAATATTGACAAAATTGCAATTTAATAGCGACAAAACAAAGAAAATTGGCAAAATTAAAAAAAATAAAACTATTGAAAAACCAACAAACATTGATAAAACTGCCTTTATTCTTGAAACTGAATGCGATAAAATAACTTCAATCTCGTGATTTTCAAACATTCTTCTTATGTAAAATGATATAAAAATAATAAACCCTAATATTACGATAATCCTTGATGAACCTGCTGTATAGATAATTTTTGCTTCATTCGCCTCAACAACGGCATTTGAGCCGAGAAAAACAGATATTCCAGCACAGCACAAAGTCGCAAGAGTAGTTCCTATAAATAACGCATCCCGTTTAAAAGCATAAAGTATATGTAAAATTATCCCAAGCATAGCAATTTTTAATTATTGAAATAATACAAATTGCAAGAATATTGTTTTATTAAATTCGTACTTCTTCTACGTCGCTTTCGATAATAATAGGTTGATTATTCGCTTCCTTTATACAACTTTTTAAAAAATAAAAGTTGTATTCAATATATTTTATAATTCTTTTAGTATCATAATTAGTTTTTTTTATATTATTTTTCGCTTGTTCTACAAATAATTTAGCTTTTTCCAAACAATTTTCTAAATCATCGGCCGCATTTATACATTTCAAAGTTTCTGTAAAACCACAGAAGTTATCTAAACAACCCTTTAAAAACTGCTTATTTTCAATTTTGCCAGACAAAACCAAGAGACAATCAAGACCTAATAAAAATAATACTCTATTCTCCATTTTTTGCATTCTCGTTAACTCGTCTTTATAACATTTTTTTTTTTTCTTCAACAACAGCTTCATCATCTCTCCGTTGCATAAGCCACTATTACCGGTGTATCTACCAACTAAACCGGAAAGCTCGCACCTTTTTTCTGCACTGATATTTACAATTTTACTACAAGATATTGCTTCAAAAACAATAGATAACGAAGAATTCATTGCTACGGAAGTAAAGACTTTTCCAAACTTTTTATGACAGGCCTCTGCCCCGTGTGTATAATCGTTATTTTCAAATTCTGGCATAGCAATTCTGGTTGTGTTATAAGCATCAAGAAAATCGATTATAGCACATAAAAACAATAATTCTTTATCTTTCACGTCTAATGCTTCTCCAAGGAGTTTTACAAAAAAAGAACAATCACGTCTCTTATTTAAGCAAATGGCATATTCAATCACCTCTCTGGTTCTATTGTCAACATCTTCGTCTTCATCAAATACTGAATTGAGTATTTTAAACATCATTTTTCTAACATTTCTATCGTGCAATCGCATTAAGCTTGCTATTTCTATAAATTCATCCGGTACATTTTGATTATCTATTTCTTTCGTGTCTTCAAGAAATATCATTGAGCAAATGCTTTAGATTTTAACAAAAAAAAATAAATTCGTCAAAGCAAAATAAAAAAATAAAAAACTTGACAAGATATTTATTAAATTAGAACTTTTTTCCAAAAAATTGGATGCTATCTATAAAATCAAAAATCATCGGAGTTGGTAGTTATTTACCTAAAAATACTCTTTTAAACACCGACATTGAAAAACTCGTTGATACAACTGATGAATGGATTACTCAAAGAACAGGCATAAAACAGAGGCATATTGCAGAAAAAAATCAAACCACGAGCGATATGGCAAACGAAGCTGTGAAAAAAGCTCTACAAAATGCAATTTTACAACCAAATGACATTGATGCAATAATTTGTGCAACTACAACACCAGATTTAACTTTTCCAAGCACTGCTTGTTTAATTCAAAAAAAACTTGGCATAAATAAGCCAATAATGGCATTTGATATTCAAGCCGTTTGTAGCGGTTTTGTTTATGCTATTTCGTTGGCAAATGATATAATCAAAAATGGAAAGCTAAAAAACATTGTCGTAATAGGTGCGGATAAAATGTCATCTTTGATAGACTGGGGCGATCGTTCTACTTGTGTGCTATTTGGCGATGGTGCTGGTGCGGTTATCTTGCAAGCTACAAACGAAGAAAATAACGGAATAATTGACACAGAACTTTTTGCAAATGGCAATTTTAACGATATTTTATACACAAACGGCGGAGTTTCTTGCGAAAAAAAACAATTATCAATTAAAAATGCTTACGGAGAAACAATAGATACAACAAACGGCATTGTAAAAATGAATGGACAGGGAGTGTTTAAGCACGCAGTTGAAAAAATGGCTTCTTCAATAAAAAATATTTTAAACAAAAATGGATACTCAATAAACGATGTTGATTTAATAGTCCCACATCAAGCAAATTATAGAATTTTGTCTTTGGTAGCTGAAAAATTGAATATTCCAGCGGAAAAATTTATGCTCACAATAGATAAGCACGCAAATACTTCATCAGCATCAATTCCTCTCGCTTTGGATGTTGCAATTCAAGAAAATAAAGCCAAAAAAGGAGATTTAGTTGTTCTTGAGGCTCTCGGTGCTGGCTTAACTTGGGGAAGTGTTTTATTACGTCTTTGATGTCTAATAATGCGGTAAAAACAAATAAAATTGCAATAATCGGTTCCGGTGCTTTTGCTTGCGGGATTTACAGCACAATGCAAGATGTAAAAGATAACGATATTTCAATTTATTTCCACGATGCAGAATGCCTTAATTATGTAATTCAAAACAAAAGGCACCCAAAAATGCCCTGCTCTTTTGATGAAAAAACAAAACTGACAAACAATTTTGAAGAAGCAGTAAATGATAAAGAAATAATATTTTTATGTTGCACTTTCTCATCTGCAAAAGATGTTATTAACAACCTAAAAAATTGCATCGGTGCAAGAAAAAAAATTGATGTAGTAATTTGTTGCAAAGGAGTTTTACAAGAAGAACCTTTTTTCTTGTGCGATTACGTAAAAAATGAACTTAATAATGCGAATACTTTTGTTCTTTCCGGAGGAAGTTTTGCCGATGAAATGTGTAAAAAGCAAGAAACAATTGTAAATATTGCCTGCGATAATGTTAATAATTTCAATAGAATTGCACCAATTTTTGATGATTTTTTTAAAGTAAAATACTGCAACAATCCACAAGCTGTTGAATTTCTCGGGGCAATCAAAAATGTTATGGCAATTTATACGGGTTTTTGTTATGAAAAAAATAAATCTGCAAACGCAACAATAAAGGGTATTGTTGACTTTATTGATGATATTAAAAACTTGTTCAAACAACTAAATTTTGATGAAAAAATTCTCTTGGAACCAGCAGGAATTGGCGATATTATGCTTACTTGTCTGTTTGGTAAATCAAGAAATAAAACTTTTGGCGAACTACTTGCAACCAACATTAAACAGGCAAAGGAATATCAACAAAATACAACAATAGAGGGTTTCGATGCGATTTTTGCAATTCAAAATTTTTGCAAGTTAAAAAATCTAAAACAAAAAACACTTGAGTTTTTTGTAAAAATGATTGAAGGTTTATGACATTGACGCCACAAACCTTACTCACTCGCTATTATAAGAAATAAATTAGAAAACTTACTCTATGGTTGCAATTTTATCTTTTTCTAAACTATTGCTATTAAAAAGGGGCAACAAACCGCCTTTCCCGTCTCCATTATCTGGACCGTTGTCATTATTTTTTATTTTTTTATTCTTATAGTCTTCATGCTCTAAATCATTATGTTTATTGTCTGACTCAATTTTTTTAGCAAGAAATCGTATTTTAACGGTCTCATGTCTCTTTATGCCTGGTAAGTCATTCCCGTCTTCATCCTTTCCGTATTTATAATATCTCTGTTTATTGTTTGCATCATAACCCCGTTCACTTTTTATTGTTCTCGCTTTATCGTGATGCATATACCTGTCCAACTCATAAAATGCTTTCCTTGAGTTTTGACGATCTTGTCTACCAAACACGCTATGAATTGCCGTAACTGTTCTTTGACACATCAATCTTCGTTCTCTATTATTATCATTTTTGTTTAATAATTCATTCTCTAAATATTCTAGACCATCTGCAGGTGAAATAATTTCATTGTTGCTATGATTATAGCCTAATGCAACCAACATATATCTCCAATTCTCCCTATTGAATTTCTGTCTATTCTTTTCATCATTGCTTATTCCAAATTCTTCACAAATTTTTTTAAATTTCCAGAATAACTGCTCATTTGTATACTGACATCCAGGTTGCTTGGTACTGCCCCAATCATTTTCATTCAATTCCATAAAAAAACATCAAATTTTATCATAAATAAAAATAATTCCAAAAAAAGAAAACATTGAAATTTGAAAATTTAACTTATCTAATCTTTTGAGGCTTAATGATTTTCAAAAAGAAAAACCTTCCCAATCTTACTTTACCAGTTATTCCAGTTCGTGATATTGTAATTTTTCCAAATACGATTGTGCCAATTTTTGTTGGACGCAGAAAATCTATTCTTGCAATAGAAAATGCAATTGCAACAAATAGCGACGTTTTTGTATTACCACAAATAAGTTTTGAGCCAAATGATGAAATTGACATCGTAAAACTTCCAAGAATTGGCGTAATTTGCAAGCTTGCACAAGCTATGAAATTGCCAGATGGAACAATGAAGGTTGTCCTAAATGGAATTTGCAGGGCACAAAATGATAACATTAGAATTGAAAAAGAGTTTATAAAAGCAGACATTTCACCAGTTATTCAAACAGAACCGCAAAATAATGCACAAGTTTCTTTTATGATGTCGGAGCTGTCAAATACACTCCGCAGGTATACAGAGATTGGCGGAAAAATGTCCACAGAGGTTTATCAGAATATAATAGCAATCCAAGATCCAGAAGCTTTTACGAACGTTCTTATATCTCGTCTTGAAACACAAGATTTAATAAAATCAGATATTCTTCAAACAATATCACTTGAAGAAAGAATGGCAAAAGTATTGCAAATTTTAGAACACGAAAACGGACAACAACAAATTCAAAAAGAAATCAAGAAGCGTGCCGACAGGAATATAGAAAAAAACAATAGAGAATTCTACCTACAAGAGCAAATGAAGATTATTAAAAAAGAACTCGGCAAAGGCGACGATCCTATGGATTTAGGCGATAAATATGAAAAAAAAATAGAGGAAAAACATTTGCCAAAAAAAGTTGCTGAAAAAGTGGAGGAAGAAATCAAACGTTTAAGATATCTCGGTTCAATGTCAAGCGAGGCGGGCGTAATTCGCGGATATCTTGATACAATTTTTGAATTGCCTTGGACGGAAAAGACAGAACTAAAAACCGATATAAAAGGAGCGGAAAAGTATTTAAATGAAACACACTACGGAATGGAAAAAGCAAAAGAAAGAATACTTGAAAGTATAGCAGTTCAAATCAAAACAGGAGAACAGCCAAAAAGAACTATTTTGTGTCTGTACGGAGCACCCGGCGTTGGAAAAACAAGTTTGGCAGAGGCAATGGCAAAAGCAACAGGAAGAGAGTTTGTGAAAATTGCTCTCGGCGGTGTTGGAGACGAGGCCGAAATTCGCGGACATCGCAAAACATATCTTGGCTCTATGCCGGGGAAGATTATAAACGCAATGAAGCAGGCAAAAACAATGAACCCTTTGATTTTACTTGACGAAATTGATAAATTATCAAGCGACAGTAGAGGTGATCCATCGAGTGCTTTGCTTGAAGTACTTGATTACCAACAAAATAATAAATTTGTAGATCACTACCTTGAAGTTGAATATGATTTGTCGCAAGTAATGTTTGTGGCAACGGCGAATAGTTTGAAAATCAACAATGCATTAAAGGACAGGCTTGAAATAATTAAAGTTCCAAGTTATCTTGAAAATGAAAAGTTCAAAATTGCAAAAGAATACATAATTCCTCGTCAAATCAAAGAAAATGGGCTAACGGAAGACGAAATCAAAATTCACGACAATGCCATATTGGATACAATAAAATACTATACTCGTGAGGCAGGAGTTCGCGAATTGGAGAGGAAAATTGCAAAATTATGTCGTAAGGCAGTGGTTGAGAACTTAAAAACAAAGAAAATGGTAGATATTTCCGCGAAAAACTTAAAAGATTATCTTGGAGTGAAAAAATACGAGCATACGATAATTGAACGCAAAGACTTCGTTGGTGTTGTAAATGGGCTTGCTTACACGGAAGTTGGCGGAGATATTCTAATGATTGAGGCTGTAAAACTCCCAAATGGAAAAGGAGAAATCAAATTCACAGGCGAACTTGGAAATGTAATGAAGGAAAGTATACAAACGGCGTTTAGTTTGGTTAAATCATACGCTGAAAGTTTTGGAATAGACCCAGAGTTTTTCAAAAAAAACGACATACATATTCACGTTCCGGACGGGGCTACCCCAAAAGACGGGCCTTCCGCTGGAATAACGATGGTTTCCGCATTAGTTTCGTTGCTTACGAACACACCTGTTTCAAAATACCTTGCAATGACCGGTGAAATATCGCTTCGTGGTGCTGTTTTGCCAATAGGAGGTCTTCGTGAAAAACTAACATCAGCCGTTAGAAGCAGAGTGAAAGAAGTTATAATCCCAAAAGACAACGAAAAAGATTTGGAAGAAGTGCCTAATGATGTTTTGAAAAAACTTGTAATTCACCCTTGCGACAGGATAGAAAAAGTAATTTCTGTGGTTTTTAACAAAAAAATGCCACACGATATTTTCAAGCAAGAGGTAAAAAACGAGAAAAATGAGAAAAATGATAAAAAAGCACCAAAAATTGCAATTAAAAAAAACAAAGAAAATAAGACAAGTAAGGTTGAAATATAGCATATTTTATGGGCAAAACCGAATATAGGCTCGTTCGCGGAATGAAAGATTTATGCGGAGATGAGGCAAGAAAGTTTGATTTTATAGTAAAAACTGCTTGCAAAACAGCGGAAGAGTTCAATTTTCAGCACATTACAACGCCGATAGTAGAATATAGTTCACTTTTTGAAAGAAATTTGGGCGAAGAAACCGATGTTGTAAATAAAGAGTTATACAAGTTTGAGGACAAGGGCGGAGATATGTTGGCTTTGCGTCCGGAAATTACCGCCGGCATTTGTAGATATGTTATTGAAAACGGCTTATTTCAAGGGCCTTTTCCACACAAATTTTTTGCATACGGACAAGTTTTTCGCTACGACCGCCCACAAAAAGGTCGTTATCGTCAATTCAACCAGTTAAGTTATGAAATTTTTGGGCTAAAAGAGCGAGCAGAAGAGATTTATGCATATCTCGTATTTATCAAAAACTTTTTGAAAAAAATTGGAATTGGAGACGTTGCCGTAAAAATCAACCATCTTGGCGGAAAAGAGGAGAGAAAAAATTACACAGATGCATTGAGGGAATATCTGTTAAAATATAAAGAAGGATTATCGCCAGACAGCCAACGGAGATTGGAGAAAAACATTTTGCGTGTTCTTGACAGCAAAGACGAAGGCGACAAAAAAATCTTACAAAATGCCCCAAAAATAGAAGATTTTTTGACAAAAGAAAATCGCGAATTTTTGGAAAACTTTACAAAAAAAGACAGCGACCTCGTCATTGACAACAACCTCGTCCGCGGACTGGATTATTATAGTGGCTTTGTTTTTGAGGTAATAACCAACAAACTTGGGGCTACACAAGACAGCATTTGCGGTGGCGGAGAATATAACAATTTGATAGAAGATATGTCCGGCAAAAAACTCAACGCTTTTGGGTGGGCTTTTGGAGTTGAAAGGCTTATGGATATAATGAACGATGATTGCTTGCCGGAAAGGGAAAAACTTTATTGTCATTTGACGGAAAAAAGTGATTTTGTTGAGGGTGCGAAAAATGAGATAAACTACACAAACGACTTGGCAAAAGGGCTAAAATGGGCTAACCAAATTGGTGCGGATTTTGTAATTTTTGAGAATGAAGGAAAAATCCTGCAAAAAGACCTAAAAACAGGAGAACAAACGGAGATAAAGTAGTATTGCAATGACGACAGACGAACAAGACAAAGAAATTAAGGATTTGCAAGACGAAATAAAAAAGTTTAAGGAAGAAATTGAACCCAAAAAGGCAGTCAGCAAGCCAAAAAAGAGCGGAATGACTTTCGTTTTCAACATATTCGCGGACATTTTGGGCGGAGTTATAACGGCATTTATCCTAAACCATATTTATTCTCACTTTTTTGGAAAAAATGCCCTCGTGTTCGCCGTTCTGCTTTTATTATGCACGACGGCCGGCTTGTATAATGCCATAAGGTTGAACTCAAAAATGCAGTTAAATTGAATATACAACTTACATCAACATTCCGCCATTGACTGACAAAACTTGTCCCGTAATGTAGTTTGCCATATCGCTCGCCAAAAACAAGCAAGCATTCGCAACGTCTTCCGGTGTTCCATATTTATCCATTGGAATTTTTGCCGTAATTGCCTTTCTTGCCTCCTCGGTCATTGCCTGTGTCATTGGAGTTTCAATAAATCCCGGTGCGATGCAGTTTGCCGTGATACCACGTTTAGCATATTCCAACGCAAAGCACTTCGTCATTGAAATCAACCCACCTTTGCTTGCGGAATAATTTGCTTGTCCTACGTTTCCAGACAACCCAACAACAGAAGCCATATTTATAATTCTCCCAAATCGCTGTTTCATCATAATTTTAGTACATTCGCGAGAAAGAACAAAGTTTGCAGACAAATTCACATCAATAACTTTCTGCCATTGTTCGTCCGTCATTTTCAAGGTTAGAGTATCCATATTCATTCCCGCGTTGCCAACTAAAATATCAACTCCGCCCATTTGCTCTTTTGTTTTTTCAACCAACGCAACAATGTCCGCCTTATTACTTAAATCACAGGTTCCATAAAAAACATTTATATTTGAGTTCAAGGCCTTTAATTCCTTTGACAAGTCAGCAAGTGCCTGCTCGTTTCTGTCAGTGATGTATAAAGTTGCCCCATTTTTTGCGAATAATTCACAAATGGCTCGCCCTATTCCACCTGTCGCTCCGGTAATTAAAGCTTTTTTAGTATCCAACATACACGGGAGAAGATTTCTATAATTTTAATATTCAAGCTTATCGTTTTGTTGATTATGACTTTTAAAGTTCTTTGTAAAACGCAATAACCTCCTAAAAAAGCCCATTCTATCTTTTTGCTCCCTTATCAATGAAATCCAATACTTATAATTGTAATCATATCCGTCATTAACGTCGGCAGTTATCAACTTTGCGTATTTATGCCCTTTTTCCAACAAAGAAGTATTTATTTCCTTTACATTTCCTTCATTGTTTGGTATTACTGACCCTTCTGGATTGTATGGCTCAACGTCTCTTCTGTAAAGCAACTTATGCATATGACTAAAAAACCAAGATTTGTGCTTTTTTTTCTCAATTTCATCTTTGCAATTATCCAATACTTGCTCGCGAATTTTATCTTGCTTGATTTGTGAAAACTTTTTCAATTCATTTGGAAGTGAGAAAATATAAACACTGCTTGCCCTACCTTGTTCGTAATTCTCGACCGATGTTTTTGCAACTGGATTATTTATAATCCTTTTTGCTAATGAAAACCTATTTTTTAAACAATTTTTTACAAAATCACAAGCAATTATCCCGCAAGAATGATGATCGGCCTGAATATTATCGCCGTGGCAATAGCAATCAATATCTCCATTATAAGCATTATAAAAAAAATCAGCACCTACGATACAGCCGGAGCCAAGATCTGGACTAAAGAATGCATCTAAAAAAATTATTTTTTTTCTTCCATTGACAACCCCATATAAAAACGGAATTGCGTGTATCATTCTATCGTCTTTATTTGTAATAACTATAATTATGCCCTTAAAAACATCATTCTTGCAACTCTCAAAATCAAAAAAATTTATAATTTGTTCACTCTGGTCTTCATACATTCCTCTTGCATCACTCGTGTATAATGTATATTGATTTGAATTTATCTTATACGTTAAAACTTTGCACTCTATTTTATATTTCTTTTCATAAACCGACATAATGTGCCTAATTCCAGCTGGTCGCATTCTGACGGCAAAAATTGGGTAGTCATCAAGTGTATAAAGATTGCCGTCTGGAACAAGATCGAAATACTTTCCTTGAACCTCCACATCCTTGTTTTTTATTGGATAATCTTGATGTGTGGAGAGTTCATTATAAATGCTTTCCATATGACTTTTAATTTTACTTTTTTATGAAATTTTTTCAATAAACTTTTTATATTTTTTTTAAAAAAATTTATCAAAAATTGATGATTTTAGTCAAAAATACTACTTACTTATTTTTCCTTTTATTGTTTTCTCTGTTTTATTGAAGTAAATATCTTATTTTGATAAAAATGGATGTTTTTTTACGACGTCTTCGTAAAGCCTGTCAACTACTCCGTTGATAAATCCGACTTCTTTTGACCTGAAAAAATTACCTGCGACATTTGTATATTCACTGCATAAAACAGCTTTTTCTATAAAATCACCAAGCATAATTTCAGCAACAGCACAACGAATAATTGATCTCAAAACGGCATCAAGTTTATCAACCGTCCAAGTTCCGCTTAATCTGTTTTGAATAAATCGGTCAATTTCCTCAATGTTTGTCAAAGCGTTTGCAACAAGAGAAAACATAAACTCCTCGTCCATTTTTTTATCTTTCTTTGTCCATCCATATTCCTGTGGAGTAAAAAAAACACTTCTATAAAAAGAAATTACCTCCTGACAAGTATCCAAAAAATTAACATCTTCCTGTTTTTCAAAAAGTCCTTCATTGCCATTTTTAGAAGCAAAACCCTTCATTTCAAATAAATATATCGCTTGAACTGCCGCCAATCTTGCTAACCTTCTCCTGTATGTTAAAAATTTATCGTATAATTCCTGCTTGCTGAGATTTTCGCCAAACATATTTACAACCTCATTATCAAGGTTTTTCTCAATTTCTTCATTATTTTGTAAAATACGTCCTTCGTTTGACATAAAAATAAACAGCTAACTAAATTTTTTATAAAAAATGATTAAAGTCAAGGAAGCAATTAAAAAGCTGCTTTTTTAATTTTCTAAATTGTTTATTATGAGCTTGAAAATAAAATTTTTATCAAAAGTGTCTCTTGGTGTTCTTTTAAGTTATGGTTTTGGAAGTCAAAATGCCGGCTCTTTCGCCAACCATGGAGGAAGGTAAAATTGTAAGTTGGAATAAAAAAGAAGGCGATAAAATTGATGTTGGCGACGTAATTTTAGAAGTAGAGACGGACAAAGCAATAATGGAAGTTGAGGCACAAGATAAGGGCACAATTGGAAAACTTCTATATCAACTCAACGATGTCGTTGCTGTTAATAAAACCATTGCTTTATTACTTGAAAAAGGTGAAAATGCCGATGTATTAGCAACTTACAAAGTTGAAGAAAGTGCGACAGCAAGTCAAGAAACACAAAAAACAGAACAGGAGGAAAAGAAATCTGCGAGTATTGTTGAAGAAAAAAAACAAGAGACAGAACATAACAACATAAAATCAACTTACACAATCGCACCAATTACAAACAATAAAATTTTCGCCAGTCCGTTAGCAAAAAATATAGCAAAACAGAACAATGTGAATATAAATTCAATACCATCGGGCACGGGGCCTAATGGGAGAATTATAAAAGCAGACGTTGATAATTTTATAAAACAAAATAAAAACGCCTCCTTTATTGGTGCTGTGTATGGCAGAAATTCGGTTGAATACGTTGACATTGAACCGACCGGTATGCGAGGAACAATTGCAAAAAGATTACTTGAAAGCAAACAGCAAATTCCTCATTGGTATTTAAAAATATCAGCCGACATGACGAATTTTACAAATTTTAGAATGGAAATAAACAAAGTCGCCAAAATTATAGATGGAAAACCGGAGTTCAAAATATCCGCAAACGACATTATTACAATGGTAATTGCAAAAGCAATAAGAAAGCATCCAGAGATCAATACAATTTGGCTTAATGGCAAAATTCGCAAATTTAATAATATAGATATATCCATTGCCTGCTCTGTTGAAGGTGGAATTTTGACACCTGTTGTAAAAAATGCCGATCAAATGGGATTATTACAATTATCTTCCACGATAAAAGAAATGGTTAAGAAAGCCAGAGAAGGTTCACTTTCGCCAAGCGAATATTCCGGCGGAGCAGTTTCAATTTCAAACCTTGGAATGTATGGAGTTGAAGAATTTACTTCAATTATAAATCCTCCTCAAAGTTGCATTATTGCTGTTGGATGTATTCAAAACAAAGTTGTTGCTGGTGAAAATGGGAGCATAGAAGCGCGACCATATTGCAATATCACTTTTTCTGCGGATCATAGAGTAATAGACGGAGCTGTTTTGGCACAATTTGCGAGTGATGTTAAATTATTTTTGGAAAAGCCAATGATGATGCTTGGATGATGTTTTTGGTTTTAACTAACTGATAATGCAGTTGTTTTTCCCGATTTTTGTCCAGATGATATGGTCTGTGCTGGCATTGTCCCTTGTGCTTTCCCGACGTTGCCCAATTTTATTACATTGTTTTTTTCTTTAGTTTTATCTTCACTGCTTATGAAGTTATTAACTTTGATACCAAATGTTTCTATTGGCTTTTTGTTGCTGTATTCATTTTCTAATGCTTTTTTATTCATCATTTTACTCGATTGATTGCACTTATTTTTTGCATTTTTTAATGCTTTTTCTATATCGTTAAGCGTAATTGAACTTTTTTGATTTTTTAACAATTTTATAAACTCAACTTTTTCTTCAACTGTATTCAAAGCAGACATATCTAACGATGAAAAATTGCACTTAGGAGCTTTATCGCCCCAGCTCCGTGTGTACATCTTCTTAACAGCAGTTTGTGTTTGATTTGTCATTTTTTCTAACTCAGAATTTAGATCCTTTACACTTTTTTCTGCCCATTTAGACATATCAAATTGGCCATCACCATAAAGAACACCATGAAGGAGCTTACAATTATTTAACAATTCTTTTTTCTCTTGCATTTGTATTTGTTCGGCATATTTATTAAACTTATTCATTTGCACGGCATGCGACTTTTCCATTTTTGCAATCTGATCTTCGTGACTTTTTTGCATTTGAGCAAGTTGTTCTTTTAATTTGTTGATTTCCGCTTCCTGATTACTTATAGTGTTTCGCTGTTCGTTCATTTTGCTATTTTGTTGCTGAATTACATTTTGTTGTTCTTTATTCTCTTTCGTGAGACCGCCTATTTTTTCATCTTTTTCCTTTCCTTCATTTTGTAATTTTGCTATTTTTTCTTTTAATTCTGCTTCAAGTTTTTCTTTTTCTTTATCCGTTAGATTGTTTTTATTTTTTAAATCGTTTAGTTGCTTTTGTAATACATCTATATTATTTTTTAAGCCATTGTTCTCATTCTCTAATGTGTTGTTTTTCTTTTCAAGGTTTGTGTCAACTTGTACTTTTTCTTCTTTTTTCTGATTTATCATAGAATCCAGTTGAGTTTGTTTTAGTTTTAATTCTTGTTTCTCTTGTTCAAGTTTTTCCTGCATTGCCTTCATTTCTGTCATTTTTTTATTATATTCTGACTTAGTATTTTTTATATTTTCTTGCTCTTGTTTGATATATTCTTGTTGTTCTTGTAGTTTACTTTCCTTTTCACTCAACTCTTTTTCTTTGCTTTGTTGTTCCTCTTGTTGTCCTTGCAAGTTCTTTTCCCACTCAGCATTTTGCTTCTGCTTATCTTCCAAAGATTGCATTTGTGTATCGATTTCTTTTTGAAGATTGATTTGTCCTAATATTGCTTCAAGTTTGTTGTCAATAACGCTTACTTGACTACTTACACCGCCAACGCTATCATTGATTTTATTTTCAAGCTTCGTTGTATCAAAATTATTATTTATAGTTGTATTATTTTCTTGTTGCGAACTTGCCAATTGATTATCTTCATTTGTCGTTATACCAGATAAGTCCTTTATCTCTTGCCCTTGTAGCTCACTATTCGAGTTTTCATTCAACGTATTGCTTGCTTCTTGTAGTACGCCATTATTTTGTTTTTCTTCGTTTTCATCATTTAAAATATCTTGATTTTCTTGCTTTTCTTGATTTGCTGAATCATTATTAACACCTATGCCGTTTAAATCTTGTGCTGGCTGTTGCCCTTGAATATTTGCATTGTTATTATCTAATGAGATTTGATTTTCTTCCGCTGAATTAGCAAGATTTTCTTGATTATCTTTGTTGTTCGCTTCAACTTGATCTTGTTCTTGGACTGTATCCGAAGCTTGCAATCCTTCGTTGCCCAAACCTTGAATTTCTGTTTCTTTATTTTCTGTGTTTGATACAACTGCATTTTGATTTTCACTTTTTTCTTTGTCATCTTCTGTTTTAGATTGATTATTTTCCTTACTTTTATCACTATCGTCCTTTGTTAAATCGTTATCCTGCTCGTTGTTATCCACTTCTTTTTGTTGATCTTGTTCATTTTCTTTTAAATTATCACCTTTTGTTTTATCACCTCCTTGCTCTTTTTCTTCTCCATTTGATTGTTTTGATATCTCATTTTCTACTTTTTCGACACCTTGGTTTTTCTCCTTTTCTTCCTCTTCTTTTTTCCAACTATTTATTTCTTCGTTTTCTTTTTTTAAGCTTTCAAGCTCCTTTTTTTCTTCTTCTTTCAAACCTCCCTTACCTTCTAATTTTTTAATTTTCTCATCGTTGTCTTTTGCAATCTCGTCTGCAATGGCTTTTTTAACATCTTTATCGATGCCGTTGCCAATATTATTCATCATTTCTTTAAAATTCTTTGCACCTGCTATTTTTTTAATTTGATCCTCCGTTAATTTTGCATTTTTCATTTTATCTTTCATTTTATCCATCACTTTCTCTATCTTTTCCATTTTACTCTTAAGTTCTGGATTAAGCTTTTTTACCTCGTCAACAAATTGTTTAGGAGTAATTTTCCCATCCTTACAATCCTTACAAGCATCAAGTTGTTTTTGTAAATCCTCAACGGCTTTGCCGTACGGATTTTCCCAATTTTTTACATAATTTTCTAAAAAATTATCGCCCTTATACAACCCTTGCAAACTATTTTTATATTTCTCCATTTCTGCCTGCTTTTTACTATTTATCGCAAGCTTTTCGGCAACAGGTATACCAAGGCATAGTTCAAACGCAAGAGGTATCAAATAAGGAGCGACAAAAAACAAAACAACAGAGGCTACAGCAAAAATAGCTATTCCTATTTTTAAATGATCATTCGCATCTTCTTCGTCTTCTGCATATTTATCGTCTATCTCTTGCCTTTTTCTATTTAATCGATTCTCTATATTATCTATTCGTTTTTGCCGGATTTCCGCTTGTCGTGCTTCTATTTCTTCCAAACGAAGTTGGTTAATCCTGTTTCTCAACATATCCTCCATACTTCCTTGACCTAACGGACTGTTCTGAACGTTCTCCTGCAATTGTTGTGATTGTTGCTTTTTAACGCTCATTGAATTCTCTTTTAATTCTGCTTCTTTTTCCTTCTTAAGGATATTTTCGTGCAAAAGAATCACATCCTCAGCTATCATATTACTATTCTTTTCGTTTTTATCATCCTTTGGTTGAACTGGTTTTTCAGTTTTATTGTCCGTTCCTGTTGAAGTATTTGTTGAAATATTGTCATTCTTAGAACTCTCACTATTTAGAATTGCTTCTTCATTGTTTTTATCTTCTACAACATTTTCCTTTTTAATCTCTGCATTGCTACTTTGCTCCTGCTGATCTTCTTTATTATCTTCTGTTTTGGCATCATTTAAATCTTGTGTATCTGATTTTATATTCTCACTTACATTCTTATTTTCTTCAACACCGACAGGCGTTGCACCTTCGTCCAATATTTCATTATCAGGTTCGTGTACACCATTATCAACCTGTGTTGTCGTTTCGTTTTTTTCGCTCACAAACCTCGCGGAAATTTTACCAAAAAACAAACAATATTCAAATTTCACTTGATTTTTACTCACATTGAAATCCATTTTATAGCGATGAGGACAATAACCATTCGTGAAGCACTTTGCGAGGCAATGAGCGAGGAGATGAGAAAAAACGAAAATGTTTATCTCCTTGGCGAGGAAGTGGCACAATACAACGGAGCATATAAGGTTTCGCAAGGGATGTGGAAAGAATTTGGCGATAAGAGAGTTATAGACACTCCAATTACGGAATATGGTTTTACTGGCTTGGCAATAGGCTCGGCATATAAAGGATTG
>AUXO011358715.1_pt1 | contig 23618 bp, 21 predicted proteins | sample 768731 | NCBI WGS metagenome assembly AUXO01 (sample SAMN02715735, study PRJNA202380) | gut metagenome | biome: sheep rumen | host: Ovis aries | place: New Zealand: Palmerston North | reverse complement strand
GGTGAAGAAGTAATTGAGGTCAAAGGTAATGTCGAAGGAGTATGGGTTGATCGTGTGACTAGTCCGGCCAATACTACTGAAAGTACACTGGATTGGGCTAATTCTCTGAATAAGGCTAAACAACAAATCGCAGAGAGTTCTATTGCAAAAGTAATAATTGTAGATAAGGATATTGATTACAATGAAACTATCCAATGCCAAGGGAAGACTCTTATTTACACACATAAGCCACGTAGAGCTATTGCAAAAGTAGTAGGAGAGTTTTTTGTAGAAAAGCCTCATGGCTTTATACACCCATCTGCAGTTATTGATGAGTCTGCTGTAATATCTCCATCTGCTTATATTGAAGCTGGTTGTGTCATTGGAAAGACTTGTAGGATTGGTGCTAACACGATTTTACGAGCCAATGTAGTACTTTACGATAATGTAAAAGTTGGAGATAATTGCTTAATTCAGGCAGGTGCGGTTCTTGGAACAGATGGACTTGGATGTGAAAGAGATGACGATGGCACTTTAATCAAATTTCCTCATCAAGCGGGAATTCTAGTGGGTAATAATGTTGAGATAGGTGCCAACTGTCAGATTGCAAGAGGCCTTTTTGACGATACAATTATTGAGGATGGTTGCAAGATGAATGGACTTACTTTCATCGCACACAATTCACACTTGTCTAAGAATGTTTGGATTACTGGTGACACTATGCTTTGCGGTTCCACACGTGTTGACAGAAATGCGACTATTTTCTCTAATGTTATCGTAAGAGAACAAACTCATATCGGAGAGGGTGCAATCATTGGCATGGGTTCTGTTTTGACCAAGAGCGTTCCCGCAGGTGAAATATGGTTTGGTGCACCTGCCAAGAAAAAAGACTAGTCGTTTATGGAAAATAAGTTCAAACCTATCTGCGTCGCTCACGATGCGACCATCATCCATGCTCTTAAGCAGATGGATGCTGTAAAGCATAAATTGCTGATTGTTGTGCGCGATGATAAATTCTATCGTCTTCTTAGTATCGGTGATATCCAGCGTGCTATTATTAAAGGCATGGATATGAATTCTCCTGTTACTACCATCCTCCGTGATAAGACCAAAGTCGCTTCTGTTAACGAGGACATAAAGGCTGTAAAAGCTACCATGAAGGAACGTAGCAATGAGTTCATGCCCATAATTGATGATGAAAATAATCTTGTAGATGTCATCTTTTGGGAAGACCTTTTTGAAACCAAAGAACGAATCACACAGAATAATCTCAACCTTCCCGTTGTTATTATGGCAGGAGGTCAGGGAACTCGTCTTCGACCCCTTACTAATGTTCTACCCAAACCCCTTATCCCTATTGGTGGACAAACTATGATGGAGGATATTATGGATCGCTTTGTACAATGTGGCTGCGATGAATTCTATGTATCCGTAAATTTTAAGGCTGACTTTATTCGTCACTATTTTGACAACTTCGCTTCCAAGAAATACAATATTGAATACTTCCAGGAAGACAAACCCTTAGGAACAGCAGGGAGCCTTCATCTGCTGAAGGGTAAAATTAATGATACCTTCTTTGTGAGCAACTGCGACAGCATCCTTGATGAGGATTATGGCGAGATTCTTCGCTACCATCGCGAGAACAAGAATGAGATAACAGTAGTGTCCGTGATGAAGAGTCTGTATATCCCTTATGGTACGCTTGAAACTAGGGAGAACGGACTGTTGAAAGCCCTACAAGAAAAACCCGAATTGACTTTCAAGATAAATACGGGAATGTATATTCTTGAACCTCACTTGTTGAAAGAGATTCCTTCTGATAGGATTTATCATATCACTTACTTGATTGAGAAACTGATAAATGAAGGACGTCGTGTGGGTGTTTATCCTGTCAGCGAAGGTTCCTGGACTGATGTGGGCAATTGGGACGAGTATTTGAAACAATTTGTAAAGTAATAATCTTTTACGTATCAATATGAAAATAGCAGTAGCAGGCAGCGACGGCTTTGTTGGCAGGAAAGTGTGCGAGCAATTAGAAGCCAAAGGACACGAGATTGTCAGAATTGATATTACAAGAGGTTATGACCTTTGCGAAAATGCTATCATTGACAAGATTGACTCTGTTGATTGTTTTATCCATTTGGCCAATCTGGTCTATGTTCCAGGTTCTTATGCAGATCCTGAGAATTATTACCGTGTGAATTACCTGACCACCTTAAATGCTTTGGAGATTTGTAGAAAGTATAAAGCCAGGCTTGTTTATGCAAGTTCTTACATTTACGGCCCGCCACAATACTTGCCTGTTGACGAGAATCACCCTGTTTGTCCATTTAACCCTTACGCCCAAACAAAAGTAATCTGCGAAAAGCTGTGCGAGGGTTACCATAGGGATTTTGGAGTTAAGATTTCTATCCTACGCCCGTTCAATATCTATGGCGTTGGACAAAAGGGAAAGCTTCTTATTCCCGAGATAATTGGACAAATTAAAGAAGGTAAAGAACGTATCGAATTAAAAGCCTCCAGTCCACGCAGGGATTTTATCAATGTTGTTGATGTGGCTGGTGCTTTTGTAGCATGCACTGAAGATACCAACGATTTCAATGTGTATAATGTATGTTCTGGGAGTAGCGTTTCAGTAAAAGAGCTAACAGAGGTAATCAATAAACACTTGGTCAAAAAAGTGCAGTTCGTTTTCTCAGAAGAATCCCGGCCCAATGAAGTTGATGAGAGCCGTGGTAGTTGCGAAAAGTTGGAGACCATAGGTTGGAGACGTACCTTGACCTTTGACGAAGGTATTCGAATCTTATTACAATCAGAGAATCTATGATGAAACAGATATTGCTCGTAGGGGCTTATCACGAGATGATAGAGCTGTGTGAGTCCTGCGGTTACGAAGTGGTTGGCATCTTTGACAACAAATATACTGACGAGTACTATGGTGCTAAGATAATTGGAACCGATGCTGATGCTGAAAAACTATTCCCGCAATATGGTAATATTCCTGTGGTAGTAACGCCCTATATGCCTTCTTTGCGTGAGAAACTTGTGAAGATGTATGCGGCTTTAGGTTATAAGTTCGCAACCATTATCAGTCCAGAAGCCAGAGTCTCAAAATTCTCAACCGTAGGTGAAGGCACTGTGATACAGGCTGGTGTTAATGTGGCCGCCAATACACACATTGGAAAGTTCGTGAAACTGAACACCATGTGCAACATAATGCACGACGATGAGATTGGTGATTTTGTGACGGTTTCACCCAATGCCGTAACGCTTGGTTATGTAACCATCAAAGACCGTGCATTCCTGGGCGCCAACTGCACCATTCTACCCAGTCTGACAGTAGGCGAGAAAGCTGTAGTTGGAGCCGGTGCTGTTGTTACCAAAAATGTTGAAACAGATAAAGTAGTTAAAGGCAATCCTGCCAAATGAAAGAAGCTTATGACTAATAGAGAAAAATATAATTTCGATTACTTTACCATCACACATTACCGTGAGATCGTACAGTTGGCAAAAGATATGGGTTTCCAGTTCATTCTGCATAAGGATGAATTTGTGCCCGAAAGAAAGGATATTATATGGCGGCATGACGTTGAGTTCTCGCCTGATATTGCCCTGACAATGGCTCAGATTGAGCATGAACTGGGTGTAAAAGCCACATACTTCTTCCAAATCCACAGCGAGTTCTACAATACGCTGGAGCGTTATATGTCTGATATCCTTTACAAGATTAAGGATTTGGGCCATCACATAGGGCTACATTACGATAGTCACTACTACAACGTGAATGATGAAGAGACGCTGGAAAGAACCTTGAAGATTGACAAAGCTTATTTTGAGCAAGTCTTTAATCTTGAATTAGACACCTTTTCCTTCCATGAGACAACACCGTTCATTCTTGGCTGTCAGAAAGACGCCTATGGTGGAATGTTGAATGTGTATTCCAAGAAGATCAAAGGCAATTATCAGTATTGCGCTGACAGTACCGGATTCTGGCGTTACGAAGTGCTTGATGAAATGTTGCGTGACGAGAAGGTAAAGCACCTGCAAGTTTTGACCCACGATGCCATGTGGAGCGAGACTGTGCTTTCTCCAAGGCAAAGAGTACGCACAAGCATTCAGGCTAATGCAGATAGGATCAAAAAACAATACGACCAAATTCTTATAGATTTCAGGGCTAAAAATATAGACGATTAAAAGAATGCAATCATACGTATTCCCTGGCAATATAGATGAGTCAATAATGAAGATTGGCTCTGAGCCATTCATGTATATGAGAACAGATACGTTCTCAGAGATAAATAAGGAATCGGAGCGAATGCTTCTTGACTTGATCCATTGTACTGGTGGACGCACCATTATTTATACGGGTAGTGGCACGGGTGCTATGAGTGCAGTGGTTGAGAATTACTGTTCAACCAAGAAGAAAGCTTTCGTGATAGATGGAGGCTCATTCGGACATCGATGGTTCCAACTCTGCGAGTATTATGGAGTACCTGTTGTGGACTACATAGTACCTTTCGCCAAAGAGATTGACTATGCAGACTTAGAAAAGACTGTTGCCGTAGAACAGCCTGACGTGTTTCTTTGCCAGCATCACGAAACAAGTACGGGACAACTCTTTAACTTGAAAGAGATAAGCCGCATATGCCACAAATACAATGTATCCTTGGTGGTGGATGTTATCAGCTCCTTTCTTGCCGAGGAATTGAGTATGGACGATTTAGATATTGACATTTGTGTGACCAGTACGCAGAAAGGCCTCAATATCCCTCCAGGGCTGTCAGTATTATCTTTCAGCAAGAAACTTGACGGTTACAAATTCAATCACAAGGGGTATTATTGGGACTTTGATGACAACTTCTGTAATCTTAAACGTGGTCAAACTCCGTTTAGCCCTGCTACAATTATTTACCTTCAACTCCATGCTCGTCTAAAACAACTTAAGGGTGAGGGTGGGGAACGGAAGAATATTGAAGGTGTCAAACATCGTGCCTTATACTTCCGTGAACTGTGCAAGAAATATGGCTGGGATGTTCCTGCGGAAAACCCCTCAATGGCGGTTACAGGCTTTCAGACCAAAGATACGGCAGAACGTAAAGTGTTCAAAGGGCTGATTGAAAAATATGACACCTACATCATGCCTGGTTTAGTTCCTGGTTTTTACCGTGTGTCACACATGGGCCTACAAACAGATGATGAACTTATGGAACTTGCCGCAAGGATTCACGAATTCGAATAATTACAATAATGCTGAAAGTCATTACTTACGGAACTTACGATCTTTTGCATCGGGGCCATATAAGATTACTTGAACGAGCCAAGGCCTTAGGTGACTACCTAATAGTAGGAGTTACTGCTGATGGCTTTGACCAAGCTAGAGGCAAAATAAACGTCCAGCAATCTCTAATGGAACGTATCGAAGCTGTTAAGGCGACAGGCTTGGCAGATGAGATTATCGTTGAAGAGTATGAGGGACAGAAAATAGATGACATTAAGCGTTATGATGTTGACATTTTTACTGTAGGTTCTGACTGGAAAGGTCATTTTGATTATCTCAATGAGTTCTGCAGGGTTGTATATCTTGAAAGGACACAAGGCATATCCAGCTCTGAGATACGTTCAGAAGAACGAACAGTAAGAATAGGCTTGGTTGGGGAGCTTCCAGCGTTGGATAAGTTTCGTAAAGAATGTGAGTTTGTAAATGGAGCCACTATAAGTGGTATTTACTCTTTAGATAATAGGCTACTCTCAGATGAATTAAAGGCTCTGCCAACTTTCGATGATTACCAGAAACTGTTGGGGGTATCGGATGCCGTATTTATCTATTCTAACTCACAATATCACTATGAGCAGGTTTTATTGGCTTTAAAGAATAAGAAACATGTTCTTTGCGAAGCACCACTGTCATTAACCGTGGAACAATGGAAAGAACTTAAAAGTGAAGCTAAAGCACAGCACCTCGTCTTGATGGATTCCATCAAGACAGCTTATGCCACCGCATACTACCGTCTTCTATTGATGGTGAAGAGTGGTATTATTGGAGAGATAGTTACCGTTGATTCAATTTGCACCAGTCAAAGCAATCTCCTAATGAGTAAGACAGAGAACTTTCCATATATTTGGAACAGTATGTCTGAATGGGGGGCTACAGCCATGTTGCCCATATTTCAATTGATGGGAACTGACTACAAAGAGAAAATCATCACATCACGAATCCAGGAAGGGAACGATGATTTTGACCTCTTTACTAAGATCGCTTTCATTTATCCTCACGGTGTGGCATCCTTGAAGATTGGTCAGGGCGTAAAGTCAGAAGGCGAATTACTCATATCTGGTACCAAAGGGTACATCTATGTTGCTGCGCCTTGGTGGAAGACTGATTACTTTGAGGTACGCTATGAGAACCCAGCCAATAACAAACGTTATTTCTACCAGTTGGAGGGAGAAGGAATACGCTACGAAATTGTTTCGTTTTTGAAGACTATTCAACGAGGAACCGATTATAAATATATAGACGATGGCATTTCAGAGGCTATCGTTCAAGTGATGCAAGACTTTAAAAATAAAAAATACATTAAAATTTAACAAAGTGAAGAAGTTATTTGTGGCATTTGCCATTATGGCAATGGCTACTACAGCCTTTGCTCAGAATGAACAGGAGTCATTAAATCAACAACCCCAGAAAAATTCATGGGGCGCAAAGTTGAAAGAATCAAACTTTCATCTGGGAGTTGACCTCCAAACCAAGTACATTTGGAGAGGTATGGAAATGATGACTGAGGATGCAGCCCCCGTGCTGTTCCCCACAGTAAATTATTCAAACAAGGGTTTCTATGCCTATGTTATGGGTGGCTATGCCATTAACGGTAAATACGGCGAGGTTGATTTAGGGCTCAGCTATAACTATAAGTGGATTACTATCGCTTTGAATGATTATTATTATCCCACAACCACAACACCCGAAGATAGGTATTTTAACTTTAAGAGTAGGGAGACAGGTCACTGGTTTGAAGTAGTTGTAACGATTGCCCCTGAGAACATACCTGCTTACCTGACAGTGAGCAACTTCTTTGCGGGTGCGGATAAGAATATGGAGGGTAAGCAAGCTTATTCTACATACGCAGAGTTGGGCGGTCACTATGATTTCTTACATGATCATCGGATAGCATTAGCCGTGGGTGCAGCTTTCAATAAGAGCTGTTACAATGATTATGCGCATAATTTCGGTGTTTGTAATATTGAGTTGAAGTACACCTACAATGTGGCAATGAAGAACTTTACACTGCCTCTTAGCGTAGCTTACATTCTCAATCCTGTTTACGAAAAATCGCACGTGAATTTCACGGCATCATTCGCATTCTAAGTTTAAGTGAAGAACGCAATTATCATGGCTGCGGGGACATCCTCCCGCTTCGTACCCCTGTCTTTGGAAAAGCCTAAAGGTCTTCTTGAAGTAAAAGGGGAGGTGCTTATTGAGCGACAGATTCGCCAGCTCAAGGAAGCTGGCGTGGAAGATGTTACCATAGTAACCGGCTATAAGGCTCATTCGTTTGAATATCTTAGAGATAAATACGGTGTTGGTCTTGTTCATAACGAGGATTATGCTCGTTATAACAACACTTCATCAATCATCCGTGTTATAGAACGATTGTCAGATACCTACATTTGCTGTTCCGACCATTACTTTGGCAGGAATGTGTTCATGGATGCTACAGACGAAAGTTATTATGCAGCGCGATATGCGGAAGGCCTAACTGGCGAATACTGCCTTGAAACAGATGATAATAACTATATCAAAAAGGTCACTATTGGAGGACATGACGCTTGGTATATGGCAGGCCATGTATATTTCACGGACTCGTTTTCACGGAAGTTCCGCAAGATAATGAGGAAGGAATATGGTAAAGAAAGCGTCAGAAATGGTTATTGGGAAGATGTCTACATCCAGTTTATCAATGACCTCCCTATGAAAGAAAAACGCTATGCTGACAGTGACATTTTTGAGTTTGATACCCTTGATGAGTTGCGTGAGTTTGACAATAGTTATGTTGCAGACACCCGATCCGGAATTTTGAAGGAGATATGTTCCAGAATGTCTTGGAAGGAATCGGATGTCAACCATTTCATAAAACGATTGTTTGAAGATAATAAAGCAGAATTCACCTTAGATTATCAGGGAGTACCTTATCTGGTTAAATGGACTCCTGACCATACAAAAATTGACAGACAATGAATACCGCTGTAATTCTGACAGCTCGCAAAGAGAGAGAATCAGAACTGCCATATCCCTTACTAAACTTTGATGATAATCAATGTCTGATAGATCGGACACTCTCGTTACTCAAAGAGGTGGGAGCTAAAAGGATATTGATGATTATTGGCTACCGTTCTGAACTCTTTGAGAAGTACCGCAGTGAAGATGTGGTATTGATAAAGGCAACCAATTATGAGTTCACAGGATCAATGGCATCACTTGCCACGGCTGCTGATTATATAGATAACGATTTCATCCTTGTGGAAGGAGACACTTTCTTTGAGAAGAAGGTTCTTGAAAGACTCTGTACAATTAAGCAGGGGAATTGCCTTGTGGCAACGGAAGAAAGTGGTAGTGGTGATGAGTGTTACATAGAATCACAGGCAGGTTTCATTACCAAGATTTCAAAGGATAAGCATCGTATCTGCAAGTTCGAGGGTGAGTTGCTGGGAATCTCCAGAATTTCATACGACACTTATCAAGCAATGATGGCCAAATGGAGCAAGAGCAATAACTCGTACTTAAATTATGAGCATGTGCTGATGGACGTCACTACACCTTTGGAGCGGCCTTTCCTGTTCTTCCAGAATCTGATTTGGGGGGATGTGGATTGTCCCGAGGATTTCAAGCGTTTGAAAGAGATAACATATCGTACACTCAGGCGCAAGGAAGATCCGTTTGACAAAGAGAACCTGCAACAATATCTGACTGACATATTCCCCGGGAAGGACGTATCCAAAGCTGAGATAATACAGATTGGTGGTATGAGTAACAAAAACTTCAGAGTCAACTTTGAAGGTAAGAGTTATGTACTTCGTGTTCCTGGGCCGGGGAGTGAAGGTATGGTTGAGCGTACCAATGAGGAATTCAACGCAATCGAAGGTTGCCGAATGGGTGTCAATCCAGAAATCCGATACTTCAATGCAAAGACAGGCATCAAGTTGGCCGACTTTGTAGAGAATGCAGAAACGCTCAATGCTGGTACTATCCAGCGCCATGAGAACCTTCGCAAGATAGCTGATATCTATAATCGAGTCCACAATTCGCACGTGCGCTTGAAGAATGAGTTTAACGTGTTCCATGAGATTGAGAAGTACGACAGGTTAATTGCTAAAACAAATGCAGTGATGTACGAAGGCTGGGATGAATTCAAACCCAAGGTAATGGGTTTGGAATCTCGCCTGAATCAGCTTGGTGTTGAATTGACAGCTTGCCATAATGATGCAGTGCCAGAGAACTTCATCAAGGCAGAAGACGGCACCATTTATCTCATTGATTGGGAATATAGTGGAATGAACGACCCAATGGCAGACTTTGCAGCTTTATTCATTGAAAGTGAGTTCTCTGATGATTCCAGAGGGTATTTCCTAAGAAAGTATTTCAGTGACGACATCCCTCAACATGCAGAAGAACGCATCCTCTGCTATGAAATCCTTTGGGATACGCTGTGGGCACAATGGACTGTCATCAAAGAAGCCTGTGGTGATGACTTCGGTAGCTATGGAATTGATCGTTATACCAGAGCAAAGGAAAATTATAACAAACTGAATATTAAACAATAAAAATATTTAAAATGAAAACGATTGAAAAAATCAGGACTAAGGTAGATTGGCCTACCACTTTGATACCGTTCGTTATCGTTCTGGTATTGATGATTGTATTCATGCTCATCCCGGAGCAATCAAAAACATTTGTGGATACCGTCCGCGCATTTCTGAGCGATACCTGCGGTTTGTATTATGCCCTCTTCGGTGTAGCAGTTTTGACCACTACACTCTATGTGGCTTTTTCTAAGTACGGTAAAATTAAATTGGGTAACACCGATAAGCCAGAGTTCAGCAACTTCAAGTGGGGTACAATGATTTTTACCTCCACTATGGCAGCTGATATCCTGTTCTATTCACTTTGCGAATGGGCTCTTTATGGTGCAGAATCGCATGTGACTGAAATGGCTGGTGGTATGGCCATGTGGGCACCCACTTTTACCCTATTCCATTGGGGACCTATTGCATGGTGTTTCTATGTGATACTTGCCATTGCCTTTGGCTTTATGATGCACGTTCGCAAACGTGACCGCCAACGTTTTTCTGAGGCAGTACGCCCTCTGCTGGGAAACAAAGCTGATGGTTTCTGGGGGAAATTGATTGATATTATTGCAATTTTTGCAATCGTGTGTGCAACCGCCACAACATTCTCGTTGGCAACACCGTTACTTTCCAAAGCTCTTTCTACTGTTCTTGGCATTTCAGATGGAGTTGTATTGGCTATTGTGCTTCTGTTGCTCATCTGCGCTATCTACACTTTGGCTGTGTGGTTTGGTGTGAAGGGTATTTCCAAACTTGCAACTTTCTGTTCGTACCTGTTCTTTGGTTTGCTGTTCTATTTCCTCTTCCTTGGTGGTGAAACACGTTATATCCTTGAAACTGGATTCCAGTCCTTAGGCAACCTTGTGCAGAACTTCGTAGGTCTCTCAACCTATATGGATCCTCTACGCGAAACCAGCTTTGCACAAAATTGGACTATTTACTATTGGGCTTACTGGATTGTATGGTGCTGTGCAACTCCTTTCTTCATCGCTCTTATTAGTAAAGGACGTACAATAAAGAATATGGTTCTTGGAACTTACGGCTGGGGTCTTGCCGGTACGTTTATGTCGTTCATCATTATTGGTAACTATGGTCTCGCTCAGGAACTGAAGCATGGCGTTGATATTTCTGGTTTCATTGCAGGAGGTGGTAGTATGTACGATGCTATTTTGAAGATATTCGACACACTCCCTCTGCCGATGGTAGCTTTAATCGTGCTGGTTATTACTATGATTGCATTTTACAGCACAACACTTGATGGTATTACATACGTTGCCTCTTCATATTCTTACAAGCATCTGTCTGCCGACAGAGAGCCAGACCGTAAAGTTCGTACCTTCTGGAGTGTGCTTCTGATTCTCTTCCCGATAGCATTACTCTTCGCAGAGAATTCTCTGTATAGTATTCAGTCTGTAACTATTATTGCTGCATTCCCTGTGGTGATATTGTCGATATTGTGTACGGTTTCATTCTTTAAGGATGCGAAGAAGTATTTAAATGGTCAATAATGAGTTTTATTACTAACGGTATAGTACTTCCAAATGATATGAATCAATCAGAATTGTTTAATAATAGGTTTAAAGAATCGCTACGCAATACATTCAGAAGTTTTGTGGATTATTTGAACTCACAAGAACTGAATTGGTGGTGCGCTGGCGGGACCTGTATCGGAGCTGTACGACATCATGATATTATACCATGGGATGACGATATAGACATTTTTATGCCTCGTAAAGATTATAATAATCTTTTAGCGATGGAAAAAGAATTACGAGATGCAACAGGTTTGGAGTTATTGGCTATCCAACTTTACAAAGGTTATAATCATACCTATGCGAAAGTGATAAATAGCCATACTACAATTTGGGAACAAAAAGAAGATCCGACAATTTCTGGCTCTTGGATTGATATCTTTGTGCTTGATAACTATGACAAAGGTGAATGGGCTTTTTTTGATGATTCCTGTAGGTACAAAAGCATATTTATTGATAAATACCAAAGCATTGTTCACAGACCCAGATTAAGGGATATATTATCGAACCTTAAACATGGGGATTTTTATCTTGTAAAAGCTTTATTCAAGCGTAAGCAAATGTTGGATCGAGCTTATAATTGTTTCTTGCAATTAGACAGGCAGGTCCAAAGTGAGAATGGAGTGAACTATGCTTCATACACAGAAGGTGCTTTTGTCTATAATAAAAAATGGTTCGATGGTTTTGTAGAGATGCCTTTTGGTGATTTTCAAGTAAGAGTACCAATCGGATATGACGATTATTTAACATACGTCTATGGTGACTATATGACTCCGCCTAATCCAACTCCGGCCTTTACCCATAGCATGTATTATGTCAATTTGAAAGAACGGCTTTCTATAGAAGAAGCAAAACAACGAATTAAAAACGGAGAAACTCAGGTTTATTGATATGGAGATTAGTGGCATTATCACGGGTGTTGTCACTCGATTTCGTAACTATAAGAAATCAATAATGAATGTAGGCTATTATTTTATGGCCTCATTCATTCCTATGCTGATTAATCTTTTCTTGTCACCTGTTTATGCTCTTAACCTTTCTGCTGAAGATTTCGCTATAGTTGGTTATTTTACTTCTTTTACTTCTCTACTTTCTCCTCTGATATTGTTTGAGCTAAACCAATATTATATGAGGGAATACTTTTTCAAGGATGATGACGGGAGAAAGCATTTAAGAGCGACGGTTTTCCAGGCCTTTCTTGTTTATCCTTTTATTATAATGGGCTTATCATTGTTAGGCATCTATATTTACATGCGTGTGTTTAACACGGGAACAGAAATGCCTTTTTCGCCATATGCCTTTTTATCATTACTTCCGTTAGCACTCGCGGGAATATACCGATTGGAATTAATTGACTGTAAAGTTCAAAGACGAGGGAACGATTATTTTAAGATTAATATCACAAACTCTTTTCTGTTGATTCTCTTTACAATCGTTTTTGTCGTTATCTTGAAATGGGGGGCAAAAGGTAAACTTCTGGGAGCAATGTTACCTGCACTAATAATGTTTATATGGTCGTTCAGTAGGCATTGGGACATATTAAAAGAGAAGTTTGATTGGTCGTTGTTTAAACAATCGTTTGTTTTCTGTGCCCCTCTTGTTATAGCTGCTATGTTAGGCTTCTTTACGGGCGGGTATGACAAGGTGTTATTGGAAAAAAATGTTACTTTATATCAATTAGGCATTTATTCAGTTGGATTGTCAATAGCTAGTTATCTAAACGTTTTTTCTAATGCTATCGGGGAAACATTTAACCCAGATATATATGAATCGATTGCAAGAAACAATAAGAGACGAGCTATAAAATACATACTGATTCAGGTAGGAATCATGGCGGCAATAGTTATTGTATTTGTTTTACTAGCTAAATATGCTATTATCATTCTTACAGCGAATAGATATGTGGAATCAACGCCTTTTGCCAGAATAGCCTCTATTGCTGCAGTTACTGGTTTGGCTTATGGTGCTGTGACACCATTCATATTGTCAGCAAAGAAAACGAAAGTCATTTTATATGCCAAGGCGTTGGGCAGTTTTGCCAGCGTGGTTACATATCTTTATCTGATTACCAACTATGGTGTTTACGGGGCTGCTTGGGGCTTTGTGATTTGTCCATTATATAACGCTTTCTTCGCATTGATATTATACACAATAACGAATAGAATAAAGAAATGAAAATTGGGATTTTTACATATTTTGAAGGATGTAACTTTGGTGAAAACTTACAGGCTTTCACGTCGTTAAGTTATTTCCAATCTTTGGGGCATGACGTGTGGATTGTGAATTACTGTAAAGATGGACAACCATATCCCTATCAAAGGTATCCCGCCGACCAAGCCATAGCACATAAGACTTTTGCCGAAACAAGACTAAAGCTTACAGAACTGGTGTCTCAGGATGAGTTATTGAAGTTTATTAAAGATAATCAGTTTGATGTAGTTGCTTTTGGTGCAGATGCTGTTTGGAATAAACGAGATAGGATTGACTTGGCTGTTTATAGTGCCCAATGGTTGAATGATGTACAATTGGACAAGAAGTTGAGGGTAATAGGCCTTTCTCCTGCCTTTATGGGAACCACTTATTCCGACCTTACTGAAATTGAAAAGGAAAACTTCAGAAAGGGTATTCTAAATTTCACTTTCCCTGATGTCAGAGATGAATGGACTAGGAATATAGTGAATGGGGAAATAATGCGTTGCGAGTATATTAAAACTATTAATCCAGACCCCGTTTTTTTGCTGAATGAACTTTGCACGGATATTTGGAACCCGCTATGGAGCGATGTCAAATCTAAGAATTATTATATTATAACCTTGCCAGCAATCCCCGCAGGCAGACATTCAGAGAATATAAAGAAGTGGATAGGGAAGTTGCGAAAAGAGTTAAATAGTAGAGGTTACAAACTAATTGAACTTCCATTACCAGACGGTACTACGGGTTATCAAGAATATGATTATACAGTTCCTTACCCTATTGATCCTTTACAATGGTTTTTGTGGCTAAAGAATGCGAGAGGTTACATAGGGTTAAGATTTCATGCTGTTGTTTCCTGCCTGACGGCCGGAACGCCTTTTTTCAGCTTGGATATCTATGGGAATGTGCCTCGATGGTTAGACTATTTAAATCGTTTAGGGGTTCATCGGTTTGACAGGAGATTAAATACTCGAAGTAAGATTCGCAATCTGTTAGAGGGTAGTGGGCTGGAAAACTATAGAATGAATGGCATATACGTTGACAGGCTAACCCCAAAAAGACTAATCGATAAGCTTGAGACGTGCGCAACTAAGAAGATTATTGATTTCAGAGATAAGAATATCGCTATTTTCAAGAAGAATATGGACGAGGCTTTGAATGGCCCTCTATCTTAACCTAACAAATATTACGGATGAACAGTATTGTTTTACCCGAACATTGCACGGCATGTAATCTTTGCGTTAGTGTTTGCCCCAAGAATTGTGTAAGCTTAAAACGCAAAAGTGACGGAACGCTTGTAGCTGAAAAAGATGACTCTGTTTGCGTAAATTGTGGCTTGTGTGAAAAATTATGCCCTTCAATTTCAGCTCCTGCATATAATCAGGTAAGAGAGGCGTATGCATCATGGTCAAAAAATGCAGAAGTTTTTAGCAACTCTGCCTCTGGAGGCGTTGCAGCAGAGCTTTACAAAGTGGCATTGTCTGATGGTTGGAGTATTGTTGGGTGTAAGCTTGACACAGACTTTGTGGCACGTTATTATTTGACAGAGAATTCAGGGGATATTAAAGCATTTCAGAACTCCAAGTATGTTCAGAGTATTCCTGGTGGCATATATCAAAAAGTAAAGGAAGTTGCAATATCAGGCAAGAAGGTATTATTTATTGGACTACCTTGTCATGTGGCTGCGATGGATAACTATTCAAGGAAGTCTGGCTTCAGAGAAAGTATGTTGTTGGTAGATCTTGTATGTCATGGAACGGCCCCTTCTGAATACCTCCCGTCGCACATAGGCACAATTTCAAAACAAAGAAGTGTTTCTGTGGACAACTGTTTTTTCCGAGATCCACGATGGGGGGCGCATGAATACATTTTCTCTCTCTATTCGTCTGGAAACCTTATCTATAAGAATCCCACGCGAAAGGATTTATACACCTATGGATTTCACCATGCACTAATTTATAGAGAATGTTGTTATAATTGTCATTATGCAAAAAGGGAACGAGTCGGAGATTTAACTATTTGTGATTATTCCGGGCTTGGGACAAGAGTATCGTGGGAACACAAGGAGAGGAATATCTCTTGCATTTTAGTTAATACCGAAAAAGGTGACCAGGCTTTAAAAAGATTAAGTGGTCTATTACATTTATACACAAGACCTATAGAAGAACCACTCGATGCCGATATGTTGTTTAACCATCCGTGCACAAAGAAACCCCAAGTTGCGGTTTTTAAGGAAATATATGGCAAGGAGCAGGACTATGACAAGGCCGCAGAAATGGTGTTTAGACCTCTCATCAATGCGGGTTTGTGGCAATATTATAATCCAATCAATAGGATACGGCCCTTGTTGTCTAAGTTGGTACCTGCTTCCGCAAGACAATTTCTAAAACGTATTATAGGAAGATGATATATGTAATTATTAATGCAGACGATTGTGGAAATACGCCACAGGTTAATGAGGCTATTGATAAGGCCTTGGCTCAAGGCGCTATCAGTTCTACTACTATCATGGCAAATTCCAAGTATTTGGATCAGGTACATGATATGGTTGAAAAGTATATTGATGCTTCTTTTGGCATTCATCTTAATTTGACGGAAGGGGAGTCGTTTACTCAGCCAAAGATTTTCTTTGAGAAAGGTATTCTTGATGATAACGCATGTTTTGTACATGGTAATTCCAAGCGCTGTTTTAATCCCAGTGATGAATTGAAAAAGGCTGTCCTTAATGAATGGGATGCGCAGCTTACCTTCTTAGAGAAAGAAGGATTTGCACTCTCACATGTAGATGGACATCACCATTGCCACACATGGCCTGGCTTTGAGCAGGTTTTGGTTACTTTGGTGAAAAAGCACAATATGACAAAGGTGAGAAATAGATATTGCCGCCCTATTTTAGGCTTAAGAGAGAATGCAATATATACAGCAAAGCGCATAGTAGAGCCTTTGGCGAATCTATTTGAAGTTAAGAAACTTATTTTACATACTTCGGATATAACCTATTTGCGTAATTATTCCAAGGCAATACGTCAGAATCACATATTGACTACAACTTATTTCGATGCGTATGAGAATATGATACCATTATTGAAATCTGGAAGAATCGATAATTGTACAATTGAACTTATGTGTCATCCTGGATTAAAGAATTATTCGTTGGAATTTGATGCAATCTTAAATGACGAAATAGGAATCAAGAATAACAAGAATATACAATTAATAAGCTATAAAGATTTATTATGAATACAGTTATTAAAGCCCCTGTCTTGCTGTTAGCGTTTAACCGCCCTGCCAAGACACGAGAAGTGTTTGAATGTATACGTCGCGCCAAGCCACAAAAGCTATACGTGGCAGTAGATGCTCCGAGAGAGGGTCGCCAAGATGATGTTGATAATTGCAATCAGGTAAAAGCCATTGTCAAAAATGTGGATTGGCCATGTGAGACTCACTACCTGTTTCATGAAAAAAACCAAGGTTGTACCATGGCCGGCAAAAAAGCATGGGACTGGCTTTTTTCTCAGGAAGAGGAAATGATTTTTATGGAAGATGATGGAGTGGTCACTGACTCATTCTTCGTTTATTGCCAAGAACTTCTTGAAAAATATCGGAATGATGAGCGAATAGCATATATCGGTGGTGTCAACTTCGGGCAGAAATATGGTGATGCAAGCTACTTCTTTACGCGCTATTCTGTCTCTACATACGGGATGGCAACTTGGAAAAGAGTGTATGACCTCTATGATTATGATTTAGATACATACGAAACAACTCGCAATACAAAGGATTTTAGATCGCAGTTCTTTTCATTTTTTGAGAGAGATGTATTCTTGAAAATGTTCGATGATTACAGAAGGAGTGTAGAGGATGGAAATAGAATAAATACCTATGATAGGCAAATGAACTATTTGGTTTGTAAATACCATAAATGGTGTATTTATCCCAATCTGAACCAAGTCACAAATATTGGATTTGATCTTGATGGGAGTAATACAGTCATGGATCCTAATAGCGATGAAGCAAAGTCCCATGTTAGACCAAGATATGAAATGAATGAAATAATTCATCCAGATAGTATCCAGATTGATTGTAAATTGGAAAAAGTATTATTTCGGCAGAGATTGTTGGGCGGTAATCCCCTATGGAAAGAAATGGCAAAGCATTATATAAAACGTGTAATTAATAAAAGGTAACGTAATAATGAAAAAGATTAAACTTGCCTATATCTGCCACTTTTCCACACTAGAGATTCGCAAGCAATTGAAATTAAAGTCTTTCTGGCTGGGGAATTGTATGCGTCGAATTAAAGGCCTTGAGTTGTTGACCTTTAATGATGCGGGTACATGGAATGCTGACTTTATTAAAGCCTTTGAAGGGAATGCTGAACTTGAGAGCTACGTTATTTCTCATCACCTTGGGATGGTACACGGGGTTCAGCGTTTTGTGAAGCGTGGAGTGCACTATGTGTTTCTTCAGGAGAAAGAAGATCTTGTTGGTAAGGTGGTAAAGCATATAATGGGCAATAAACGTAGTGAAGACTATGCTGAACAATCTCGCAGGATAAAAGACATAGTAGAAGAAGTTAACCCAGATATTGTTGTTTTATGTGGTGCAGAAAACCCATTGTATTCATCAAGTGTGCTTGGGATTAGCAACAAGCCTATATTTGTCATACTTCAGACGTTGCTGAATTCACCCAAGCGAATTGCGATGGGAGTGGGCAATGAAAAACGCAGAGCGTTAGAAAATGCAATATTCAAACATGCTAGTTATTTCGCTACTTTTGAAAAAGACGTGGCGGACTATGTTCGTTTGCAAAACCCTTATGCCCATATATTCCGCCTTATGTTTCCATCATCCACACCAGTAGTAAGTGCGAAAAAGACGGAAAAAATATATGATTTTGTGTTTTTTGCCAATGGCCTTACTAAGAACAAAGGCATTGAAGACGCACTACTGGCTTTTGGAAAAGTAAAACAATTGCATCCGGAATCTACATTCTGTGTGATAGGTAATTGTGATTCTGACTATATGGCATATCTGAAAAACCTAATGTGTGAATTAGACATAACGAAGAATGTTATTCTGCGAGGTCATTATCCATGCAAAGCGGATGCTATGAATGAAGTAATGAAGGCACGAATTGCTGTTTTGCCAGGGATAACAGCCCCGTTTAACAGTACTGTACGCGAAACAATGTTTATGGGAATACCTACTATAGTGTATGGTAATGATGTAATAGATTCAATTAACAAGAAAGAGATAAACCTCATATCTGCCATAAAGGAAGATACTGAGGATTTGGGCCATAAAATGCTTTATGCCTTAGAGAATCCTGAAATGATGGGAAAAATTGCTGAAGATGCAAAAGCCTATGCAATGAGTCACTTATCAACTACTGCTGTAGGGGAAAGACTGACATCTACTTTAAAATACATTGCTGGTAATTTTTATAGCAATTCAATCATCCCAGAAGAGTTCTTTATCTGATTTTTTTGGAGTGATAGATTTAAATAATAATCGCGAATGAATATTACAAATCAAGTGTCATCAAACAACAAGGCTTTTTTAATAGCAGCTTTGCTTTGTTTGTTGCTAACAACATTTCCATTTGCGCAGGGTTGGATAAGCCATGGGGACTTTATACCGCGAGCTTTGTTCCTCGCTCTCGTGGTAGTAATTAACCCAAAACTGTTTGTATCCAAAGACGTACTATGGTTGGGATTGTTTTTTGCTTATATGTTTATTGTTGGTGGTGTGAGTTCTTTGATAGAGGTTTCTGCAATTATTATGGAATTCCTTATGGCAATAGCTATCTCGAACTATATTATTACTTGCAAAAATAAGGAACATTTGCGAGTGATAGCATGGTATGGTATAATAACTACCATTATTATTATGGTAAGTACAAGCATAGTGGATGCAATACGCCCAGGAATTGTCAGAGAAATGGTGAAATTTGGGTATAGCGGTGAAAACGACATAGCTCATATGTACACAAGGATGGGTGTTTGTAGGTATTCATTCGCTATGATTATTATGTGTATGTCCCCTGTTTTTTTGCATATTTCTAAAGTATCAAAACACAAAGCCTTTTACCTTATCTGTTTTGCACTTGTTTGTTACTTCGTTTATATAGCGGGAATAACAACGTGCCTGATTATCCTGCTGTTTATGGTATTGGTGTATATAATGAATAGGAAACGAACTTCAAACAGGTCATTGTTTTTCTCTATTTTGATTATAGGCGTAGTTTTATATCTTGCTGGTTTTTTGATAGTTGAACTGCTGATGCCTTTCTTTGAAGGAACTACTTTCTACAGCCACTTTGCAGGATTGTTAGAGTTCTATGGCAAAAGTACCATGGAAACAGACATCTACGATGTCGGGGACAGAGTGGACTTGTATAAGGACTCGTTAGCAACTTTTCTGGGTAATCCTTTATTCGGAAGTGTGACAGGTAAAACAGGAGGACACAATTACTTTTTAGATAGGTTGGCTCATTTCGGAATTATTGGGACAGCTCCTCTTTTTGTTTTTCTTCATTCTCGTTTTCGGGCCTTATTAAGATTTGTTCCTTCAACATCACGTCTTGTTTTCGAGATATGTATAATTGGTTTTTATATGTTAGGTTTTCTCAAAAATGTGTCTGGGGTAGAGTATTGGATATTCCTGTTTGTGTATATACCTTGCATATTAAGAATTATGGAAGAACTGAACAGCAAACCTCAAAATAACAATTAAAACAATGGCCTTTATATTTATATCTAATATTGTCCCTGACAGGAAAGAGTACTGGAACAACGCCTTTACGCGTGCGGGGAACAACGTGTTTTTGGGAATGACGCAAGCTTTCCCAACGGATTTGGATGTTAAACTATGGAGCTGTCGGCCATCACCGTCATATCCCAAAGCTCCGCTATGGCTTAAAGGGCACAATGCTGTGCTTGATAACGGTAGAGTTATACACTTTATTCCCACATTAAACATCAAGTTTATCAAAAACATTGTGTGGGCTTTCAATTGCTCCTTTAAGGTTATATGGTGGCGGCTTACCCATTTTCGTGAAGAATGTACGCTCTTAACGTACAATTGCAATACTCCGCCGATAGAAACTCTTTATTTTGTCTGCAAGGTTTGTCACATAAAGTTGTATGGGATGCTATATGACTTGGGGATCCCTCCGAAGAACTTAAATTTATCAAAGGCAACCCGTTTCGCGTACAGATATATGGAAAAGGTCGCAAAATTTGCCATCAAACGATTAGACGGAAGGATAATCATCAATGAATTGATGGCTCGCGACTATGCCCCTGGAAAAGATTTCCTGCTGGTTGATGGCGGTATTAGCCAGCATGTTATCGAACATTTGTTCCCATTGATACCATTAGAGAGTAAAGAGTATGTCATGGTATTAGCAGGTATGCTATGGGAGAATAATGGCACCCGGTTGATACTGGAAGCACTGGAAATAAACAAGTCAAATAATCTGCGAGTGATATTCGCGGGTCACGGGCAGGACGTTGATCTTATCAAGAAAAGAGCAAAGACTGACAACCGCATTGAATATGCCGGGATGTTGAATATCGATGAGCTTTTCCAACTATATTCCAAGGCTGATGTTTTGCTTAACCTTAGAATCGAGGATACAGTTGACTATCATTTCCCATCAAAACTGCTTGAGTATATGACTACAGGCCGTTATGTTATTTCAACGTCGATAGCCCATGCTGCAAGGGATTATGGCCAGTATCTTTGTATCCTTGATGACGTTTCAGGGAAAGGCCTTGCCGAATGCTGGGATAGGGTGATGAAAATAAGCAAGGAAGAATTATGTGAGAAAGGGAAGAGGGAACGTGAATTTATGCTTACACATCGTACTTGGAAAAAGCGTACTGAGGAAATTTTGACTTATATGAATCTCAATAAAAGGGATAATTGATGGCACATTATGATAAAGTGATATTGACACCTGGGCCATCTTTTTATAAGAATAATCTCTTCAACGAACTGGCCAAGAAGCAGAGGATTATTGTCTTCTATACAGGTGCGAATACCTATGAAAGAAATGCAGACTTTTACAAAGGCGAGTTGACGTATGAGAACTTATATTTGCCACATGGTAAAGTGTCATTGTTCCACTATTGGCGAAAATTCTTGCAAAAGAATTCGTATGATGAGCTGATAGTAAGCGGATGGGACACATTAGCATCGTATATTGCAGCATTCCTATCAAAGCGCAGGAAAAATGCATGTATAGTTGAAAGCACCGATAATGAATCACGGACGGGAGGAGTTAAGGGCTTTATAAAAAGGATGTTAATTTCGAGAATGTCTGTGGCTTATGTTCCTGGCACACCACATGAACGGCTTGTACGCTCCTTGGGTTTCAAAGGTAAGGTGGTGAAAACTGGTGGCTGCGGGTTGCTGAATTATATACCACAACCCCCATTTGAATCAAGAAAATCAGTAACGCACTTTCTATTTGTTGGGAGGCTTACTCCAGTAAAGAATCTCGATTTCCTAATTAGGATATTCAACGAATTGCCTCAATATGAACTGACAATAATCGGGTTTGGGCCACAGGAAGAAATGTTGAAAAGTATAGCCGGACCAAATATCAAATTCCTTGGCGCAATCAATAATAAGGAACTACCTGAATACTATAGGTCTGCGGACGTGTTTATGCTTTGTTCCTATAGTGAGACATGGGGGCTGGTCGTGGAGGAAGCCTTGAATAATGGCACGCCTGTTATTGTAAGTGACCGCGTGGGGTGTAATGAAGATCTAGTTTGCGAAGAAACCGGGCTGGTATTTCGTAGCAATGACAAGGAGTCTTTATTGGCCGCAATCAGACAGATAACAGAAGTGTCTTTATATAACAAAATGAGACAGGGCATATCGTTAATGAACTTTGATGAGAGGGCACAACAACAAGTTAGTGCATTCTTAAATAATTAACGTGCCATAATGGAAAAGAAAAGGTTAGAGTGGCTGGATATGGCCAAGGGTATTGCCATCATTCTAATGGTCTTAGGACATACTTCTATTCCAGACAGGTTATCGAATTTTATCTTTGCCTTTCATATGCCGCTATTCTTTATCGCATCAGGTTGGTGTACAAACTGGGCAAAGGAGAATTATGGCGCCTTCGTGTTGAAGAAATTGAGGACGCTCGGTATTCCATTCTTGGTTTATTCGATTTGTGTCATTTTAATCGCCTGGTTTGCGGAGTACCATGAAATAGGATGGAGAAGTGTGCTGGCAAATGGCTGGGAAGGCTATGCTCTTTGGTTCGTTCCAGTTCTTTTCTTTTCGTTGGTAATAGCCAAATCAATAATGTGCTTTATCAATAAAGCATGGTTTCGCTATGCAATCTGTGTATTATTGATACTAGGCGGGGCATTTTTACGTTACTGTCATATTTACCTCCCATGGACTCTGGCTACTGTACCTTACGCAACATTTTTAGTACTATTGGGGAGCTCTCTGAAAAAGTATCAAGAGTATATTGATGAACCCAGATGGTGGATTTTCGTTATTAGCCTTATTCTGACTATTACCATATCTCAGAATTGGAGATTAGATTTGGCTTGGAACTGTATATTACCTGTGGTTATTTTAACAATTGGCGCGGTATTCGGTACGGCTATGGTATTTACAATGTCATCTTGGTTGAATAAACAGAAAAGATTATCTCTTGTTTCAAAGGTTCTTCTGGCAATAGGTAAGGAAACGTTCATTATCATGGCCTTTTCGCAGATTATCATTGTCAGCCTAAATTTGCATACAGGATGGGGTAGTGTGTTTAGGTATGTTTGTCTAGCCGTGGCCATTTTTATACTTGTCTGTATGAAAAACCTTGTCAATCATGTACTAGGTGAAAAAGTACTGTAGTGCAATAGTGATTAATATCTACATGTGAGATTATGGCATTGATATATCTTAAATCATGATTTGAGAAGAATAGCGAATGCTAATAATAATATCTTCTATTACTAAGATAGTTATTTAAAATTTAAATATTATGATTAACGTTGGAATTATTGGATGTGGCTTCGTAGGTGGAGCCCTCAAAGA